>OGYE01000016.1_pt1 | contig 69855 bp, 67 predicted proteins | sample 1576471 | NCBI WGS metagenome assembly OGYE01 (sample SAMEA3541532, study PRJEB24748) | human gut metagenome | biome: human gut; feature: human-associated habitat; material: faeces | place: China | collected 2012
ATGATTTATCAAAAGATAAATATTATGCTTTGTTATATGATGAAGAAGAAAAGAAGGCTTATGAGAATAAGTGCATATTAGAAGATGCCATAGAAGATGCCAAAGAAAATGGGTATAATTCTGGATATGATTCTGGATATGATTCTGGATATGATTCTGGTAAATCTGATGGTATATCAAATGAAAAAATAAATATCGCTAAAAATTTAATATCAATGAATATGGCACTAGAAGACATATCAAAAGCAACTGGTTTAACAATTGATGAAATTAATAACTTAAAATAAAAAATAATTATGCATAATATTAAAAAAATATCAGCTTTATTCTGATATTTTTTCATTATCTAATACTTTATCAACAATACCATAATCAAATGCCTCAATAGAATCCATGAAATAATCTCTTTCAGTATCTTGTGCAATTGTTTCTAAATCTTTACCAGTATTTTTTGATAAAATCTTATTTAATTTATCTTTAAGTTTTAGTATTCTGTCCGCAGCAATCTTTATTTCTGTTGCTTGACCATTTACTCCTCCTAATGGTTGATGAATCATTACTTCACTATTAGGAAGTGCATATCTTTTGCCTTTTTTACCACTTGATAAAAGAAATGCTGCCATAGATGCTGCCATACCTATACATATTGTTGATACATCACTTTTAATATAATTCATTGTATCATATATTGCCATACCGCTTGTTATACTACCACCTGGAGAATTTATATAGATATTTATATCTTCATGATTAATAGAATCTAAATAAAGAAGTTCAGATACTATTATGTTAGATAAATTATCGTCTATTTCTCCAGATAAAAGAATAATTCTATCTTGAAGAAGTCTTGAGTATAAATCATATACTCTTTCTCCACTACTAGTTTTTTCTAATACATTTGGTATTAAATTCATTTTATTCACCCATTAATATGTTATCAATAATTTTAGTAAATATTCCTATAAATTAGTGACAAAATTGTGTATTTTATGATAAAATTTATAGTGAGAATAGGAAGGATAAAAAATGGAAAAGGTAAAAGTAACGTATTTAGGTAAATCATATATGTACCCAAAAGATATAACTTTAGAAGATATATCAAAGGATTTTCAAGAGAATTATTCAGAAACAATAATAATGGCAGAAGTAAATGGAAGACCATATGAACTTAATTATAAAGTAACTGATGATGTTACTGTTGATTTTTTTGATTTAACATCACCAACTGGGAATAGAGTTTATGAAAGTGGTCTTATATTTGTTTTAGAAAAAGCATGTCTTAATATGCTTAATTCTGAAATAGAGGTAAAATATTCTATTGATAAAGGAATATATATAAAAACTTATAAAAAAATAACAAAAGAAGATCTTGATAAAGTATCAAGAGAAATGAAGGAAATTGTAAAAAGAGATTTACCAATACAAAAGAATTTAGTAAATAGATTAGAGGCTATAGAATATTATAAAAGTACAAAAAGTTATGATAAAGTAAATGTATTAAAATATTCAGTAAATACTAATGTTAATTTATATAGATTAATGGATATATATAATTATTTCTTTTCTTACTTGCCTGTAAGTACAGGAGCATTAAAAGAATTTAAATTAACATATATTGATCAAAATAGTTTTGTACTTAGATATCCTAATATATATTATTTAAATAAAATACCTGTATATAAACATCATGATAAATTATTTAATGAGTTTAAAAAATATGATGAGTGGAGTGAAAAATTAGGTATTGAAAATGTAAGTTCATTAAATAGTAGAGTAACAAAAGGTAATGTAGATGATATTGTATTATTAAGTGAAAATATACAAAATAACTCACTATTTAGGATAGCAGAAACAATTTATAATAACAAAAAATTAAAATTAATATTACTGGCAGGTCCATCAAGTTCAGGTAAAACAACAACAAGTAAAAAACTTGAATTATTCTTAAAAGGATTTGGACTAAATCCTATCGCAATATCAATAGATAATTATTTTGTAGATAGAGATAAAACTCCAAGATTACCAGATGGTTCATATGATTTTGAATCATTAAACTCTATAAATGTAGAATTATTTAATAAAAATTTAAAAGATTTATTAGATGGAAAAGAAGTAACTCTTCCAGTATATAATTTTATAACAGGAAAAAGTGAATTATCAGATGAAAGTATAAAACTTGGAGAAAAGGAAATATTAATAGTAGAAGGGTTACATGCTTTAAATGAAGAACTTACTTATTCAATAGATAAGAAAAACAAATATAAGATTTATTTATGTCCACTTACAGTACTTTCTTTAGATAATCATAACAGAATAAGAACAACAGATAATAGACTTTTAAGAAGAATTGTAAGAGATAATAGAACAAGAGGTTATAGTGCGAGTGATACATTATCTTCTTGGGGTAAAGTAAGAGAAGGAGAAGAAAAGTATGTATTTCCTTTCCAAGATGAAGCAGATGTTATATTTAATACATCTCTTATATATGAACTTGGTGTACTTAAAACTTACGCTGAACCACTTCTTTATTCAGTAGAAGAAAGTGATCCAATGTATAAAGAAGCAGTAAGATTATTAAATTTACTTAAAAATATTTTACCTATTAGTAATGATTATATACCAGTAGATTCTATAGTAAGAGAATTTATTGGCGGAGGATATTTTAAATTATAGGAGGAATTATAAAATGGTTAGAATAGCAATAAATGGTTTTGGAAGAATTGGAAGACTTGCATTTAGACAAGTATATGATGATAGTGATATAGAAGTAGTCGCAATAAATGATTTAACTGATACAAAGACACTTGCGCATTTACTTAAATATGATACCGCACAAGGTAGATTCTTAGATGATAGAATAACATGTACAGAAGATGATATTGTTGTAGATGGTAAAAATATAAGAGTATACAAAGAAAGTGATCCTGAAAAACTTCCATGGGAAGAACTTGATGTAGATGTAGTACTTGAATGTACTGGTTTCTTTACAAGTAAAGATAAAGCAATGAAACATATAATTGCTGGTGCAAAAAAAGTAATTATATCAGCACCTGCTGGGGAAGATGTAAAAACAATTGTATATAATGTTAATCATGAAGAATTAGATGGTGATGAAAAGATTATATCTGCAGCTAGTTGTACAACAAACTGTTTGGCACCAGTTGCTAAAGTATTAAATGATAACTTTAAAATTAGAACTGGATTTATGAGTACAATACATGCTTATACAAATGATCAAAATACACTTGATTCACCACATAAAAAAGGTGATTTAAGAAGAGCAAGAGCTGCAGCTTCTAATATTGTTCCAAATTCAACAGGAGCAGCTAAAGCAATTGGACTTGTAATACCAGAATTAAATGGTAAATTAGATGGAACTGCACAAAGAGTTCCAGTAGTAACAGGTTCTATAGTAGAACTTACTTGTGTTTTAGAAGATGATGTAACTAAAGAAGAAATTAATGAAGCATTTAAAAAAGCTGCTAATGTAACACTTGGATATACTGAAGATGAAATAGTTTCAAGTGATGTCATTGGAATTAGATATGGTTCATTATTTGATGCAACACAAACAAAGGTAATTGAAAGTGATGGCGTAAAACTTGTTAAAGTAGCCGCTTGGTATGATAACGAAATGAGTTATACAAGCCAAATGATTAGAACTGCAAAATATTTAATAGACATTATGGAAGAATAAAATGTAAAGTTTTGTTCTTTTTTTGTAAAGTATTATACCAATATGTTGACATAACTCGTTTAAAGTGGGTAAACTATAGGTATATTATTATATGGTGGTGATAGTGACATGTTAATTAATTATGATATTAATCAATTAAGCAGTGCGGCAGAAAAAAATACAAATGACATTATTGAAACATTTAGCAAAAATGGTAAGAGGATAAATCAAAAAGATGCACAATTATGGGGATACTTACGTTCTTATTATAATCTTGCATCGGATAGTCAATTATTTACAATGTCTTTGCCAGATAATATGGAAAAAATAGAGAAAGAATCTAAAGAAGATAAGAATAGTAGGGTGAAATTAAAGACAGTGTATACGTATAAAAATTTATATTCAACACTTCATGCATTTGCTGATGGATCTTTACAATCAAAAAGAGAATCAGAACTTCAAAATATCGGTTTTGATGCACTTAAGAAAAAAACAGAGAATTTATCATTAAATGAAGCAAAATATTTGATAACTTTAAAGGAATTTGATTCAGAAAATTTAGATAATTATGAAACACAAGTACGTGAAATAAATAATGAAATATTTGCATTAAAAATGAGTGACAAAGATGGGTTAAATGATGAAATCAAATCAAAAATTTCTAAATTATATGGAACAAATAATGAGAAAACTATTGATCAAATATACAATATGATTGGTTCTTGTGGTTATAGTTATGAAAAAAATGCTGGTTCAAAATGTTGGGCTGATGTTGAACTAATATGTTTTATAAATAATGCAATAAAAAATATTGAGTTAAATAATCAAAATGAACATACTATCAAATAGTAATTATAATTAATGAAAGAATAAAATATAAAGATTTATTCTTTTTTATTATTGACAAAATTCTCTGGAAAAGATTTAAATTAAATGTGAGAAGTAAAATGAAGTTAATTAAATATTTTTAAAGAAATTTCAAAAAAATAGTGGAATTTCTTTTTTTATGGCTAATATAAAGTGTATGAGATATATTAGAAAATTTATAAATAAAAGAAAAATAATAAAAGAAGATTTATTTAAAAGTAAAGAATTACTTGATAATGTAAATGGTTATTCACTTGATAAAAAGCAAAGACTTGCGGTTATTGATTCATCTGATAGCGCATTATTACTCGCAGGAGCGGGATCTGGTAAAACACTTACTATAGTTGGTAAAATAAGATACCTAATAGAAATATTAAAAATAAAAAAAGAAGATATATTATGTATATCATTTACTAATGATTCAGTTAATAGTCTTAAAAATACATTACTCAAAAATTATAACTATGATATAGATGTATTTACATTTCATAAACTTGCACTAAATATTTTGAAAAATAATAAAAATATAGTTAATATTGCTTCTAGTGATGAACTTGATTATATTATAACTGAGTATTTTTATTCAAACTTTTCAGGACTTAATATATTAGAAAAAAAGGAAGAATTTTATGAACTAAAAAAACTAATAGGAACTTTTATTAATTTATTTAAATCAAATAATTATGATTATATAAAGTTTGGTGAAATATTAAGAAAGTTAAAATATGGAAATGATTATATTTTTATAAAAATAGTAAGGAAAATATACTTTGAATATATGAGTGAATTAAAAAGTAAAAATGAAGTTGATTTTAATGATATGATAAATGATGCGATTAAAGTTTTAAATAAAGGAGGAAAAATTAAACCGTATAAATACATAATTATTGATGAATATCAAGATACATCTTTAACAAAATATAATTTGATAAAAACTATAAAGGACAAAACTCACGCTAAATTATTTTGTGTAGGAGATGATTTTCAGTCTATTTATAGATTTACAGGTTGTAATTTGAATATATTTTTAAATTTTAAAAAGTATTATAAAAATTCTAGAATAATGAAAATAGAAAATACTTATAGAAATTGTATAGATTTAATAAAAGTATCAGGTAATTTTATTATGAAAAATAATCATCAAATGAGAAAAAAGTTAAAATCAAGTAAAAAACTTAAGAAGCCAATAAAAATAATATATTATAAAAGCATAAAAGATTCTTTTGAAAAATTAATACTTGATATATATTCAGAAAATAATAATGGAATAATGGTTCTTGGAAGAAATAATAATGATATTTATAAGTATTTAAATAGTAATTTTAAATTAGAAAATCAAAATATAATTTATTTAAAAAATGAAAATATAAAAATAAGGTATTTAACAGTTCATAAATCAAAAGGATTAGAAGAAGAAAATGTAATAATTATTAATCTTGAAAATAAGATTAATGGTTTTCCAAGTAAGATAGAAAATAATGAAATATTAAAATATGTATTAAATGAAAATGATAATTATCCATATGAAGAAGAAAGAAGACTATTTTATGTTGCTTTAACTAGAACCAAAAACAATGTATATTTATTCGTAAATAAAAAGAATGAATCAATATTTGTAAAAGAAATAGTTAATAATTATAAATCCTGTATACAAATATTTAAAAATTATTTATAATTATTATAGAGGTGTATAAAATGGATGAACTTAAAATTCCTAATCACGTTGCGATTATAATGGATGGCAATGGTAGATGGGCAACAAATAGAGGTCTTAAAAGAAGTGAAGGACATAAAGAAGGTAGTAAAACTTTAGAAAAAGTAGCAATTCACGCAATAAATAAAGGTGTTAAAGTTTTAAGTGTATATGCTTTTTCAACTGATAACTTTAAAAGAACTAAAGAAGAAGTAGATTATTTAATGAATTTATTTATTTTAATGTTTAAAACTAAGTTTAAAGTAATAGATAAAGAAAACATAAAAGTAATATTTTCTGGAAGAAGAGAACCACTTAGTAAGAATGTATTAGATGCGATGGACTCAATTGTAAAGAAAACAGAAAATAATACTAAAGGTATATTAAATATATGTTTAAATTATGGTGGACAAGAAGAAATAATAGATGGTACAAAAAGAATAATAGATGATATTAATAATGGCAAAATAAGTAAAGATGATATAACTAAAGAAAAGTTTTATGAATATTTATATCAAGATTTACCACCAATTGATTTACTTATAAGAACAAGTGGTGAATATAGAGTAAGTAATTTTATGCTTTATCAAATGTCATATAGTGAATTTTATTTTACTAATACATTATTTCCAGATTTTGATGAAAATGAATTTGATAAGGCAATTGAATCATTTAATCATAGAGATAGAAGATTTGGTAAAAATTCTAAATAATTTAGTTTAAAAAGTGTCATATTTTGTATAATTTTATGTAAAATACGTGTATTTAATATAAAAATTTTATATAATATATTTATTAGGAGAGAGATAGATGAAGAAATGCATCATGATTTATAATTTCAAAAGTGGAAAGAAAAAAGATGATCAATTTTTAGATATAGTAAGTAAAATCTTAAAAGAGTATGATTATGATTTAGAAGTAAAATATACTAAGAAAAAAGGACATGCATCAAAGATTGCAAAGGAATTACCTGATAATGTAGATCTTGTTATATCTGCGGGTGGAGATGGAACTTATAATGAAGTTGTTTCTGGTGATTTAAAAAGAGAAAACAAACTTTTAATCGCAAATTTACCACTTGGTACTACAAATGATGTTGGTACTATGTATGGATATAATGGTAATTTAGAAGAATATTTAAGATTACTTCTAGATGGTGATATAAAAAACATTGATGTGTGTAAAATAAATAATAGAGCATTTGTATATTTTGGTGGTATTGGTAGTTTTGTTAATGTAACATATGATACACCAAGAAAGTTAAAAGAAAAGTATGGAAGAAGTGCATATATAATATATGCTTTGAAACAATTCGCAGGTAAACTTAAAATTTATAATATAAAATATGAAATAGATGATAAGAAATATGAAGGCAAATATTCATTTATATTTATAACAAATAGTTCATCAGTTGCGGGAATAAATAATATATATCCTGATGTTAAACTTGATGATAATAAATTCGAAGTGCTTTTATGTGATATAAAATCGAAATTTGAATTAATAAGAAAAATATCTATGTTAAAAAGGATGGATATAAGAAATATACCAGGTATTGAATATTATGAAACAAATAATATTAAGATTGAATTTGATAAAGTTCCAAGTGATTCATGGTGTTTAGATGGTGAAGAAATGAAGCATAATACAAAGACATTTAAATTTGGAATATCAAAAGAAATAAATGTATTAATGCCAAAGGTAAATATAGATAAGTTATTTGTACAGGAGTAGTATATGAATTATGATATTAGAATATTATTTTTGCTCTTTTTAATGTATTCATTTACAGGATGGGCAATTGAAGTAATAGGTAAATTAATTGAAAAAGGAAAATTTGTAAATAGAGGCTTTTTAGTTGGTCCATATTGCCCAATATATGGTGTAGGATGCCTATCTATGATTTTATTATTAAATAGATATATAAATGATCCATTTACATTATTTATTATGAGTATATTATTATTTTCATTTTTGGAATATTTCACAAGTTATTTTATGGAAAAAATATTTAAAATAAGATGGTGGGATTATTCAAGAAGAAAATTTAACATTAATGGAAGAATATGTCTTGAAACAATGATACCATTTGGACTTGGTGGTATGCTTATTATGTATATTGTAAATCCATTTTTTTTAAGAATGTTATCACATATTCCAGATGTTTTATTAACTGTGATATCTATAGTACTTGCTTTAGTATTTATATTTGATTTATGCATGTCAACTAAGATAATATTTAATTTAAAATCTACAGTAAGAAATATTAAAAAAGATTCTACAGAAGAAATAACTGCTAAAGTAAAAGACTTTATAATGAATAATGCCAAATATGCAAAAAAGAGACTTGTTAAAGCGTTCCCTAAGTTAAAGATAAAATAAGTTATATGAAAAATATAACTTTTTTTGTATAAAATTTTCAAAAATATATAATATTAAAATAGGAGGTTACTATGAAAAATTTAGATATAAAAAAATTATTATTTTATATAATTACTACTATCTTGATAGGTACAATTCCAAGTATCTTTGTGTTTAAAAGTATGAATGTATATAATTCTTTAAATAGACCACCACTTTCTCCACCATCAATTGTTTTTCCTATTGCATGGACAATACTTTATATATTAATGGGAATTTCAATATATATTATTATGCAATCTAAAAGGAAACTCAAAAAAAATGCAAGATTAATATATTATATACAACTTATTACAAATGCACTTTGGACACCAATTTTCTTTGGATTTAAAGAATATTTTTTAGCATTTCTTTGGATACTTATGCTCATAGTATTTGTAATTACAATGATACTTACATTTTATAAAATAAGTAAAAAAGCAGCATATCTTCAAATACCATACTTATTATGGCTCTTATTCGCATCATATTTAAATTTTGGAGTTTTTGTATTAAACTAAAAAAGAAATCCATACTAATTTTAGGTGATTAATATGGATTTTTTTAACTCAGATATATTTAAAGTTGTAATTAGATGTATTGCCGCAATGACAACACTATTTTTTATGACAAAATTACTAGGTAAGAAACAAGTTTCGGAACTTAGTTTATTTGATTATGTTGTTGGAATATCAATTGGTAATTTTGCATCAGAAATGGCAATAAATTTAGAAGCTGAATTTTTTAATTCAATGCTTGCGATAATAGTGTTTGGTATTCTTGCTTATTTTATTTCTATTTTAACAACTAAAAGTTTAAAATTAAGAAAGTTTTTTGTAGGAACTCCAACTGTACTTATGGAAAATAATAAATTGATATATAAAAATATGAAGAAAAGTATGATAGATGTTAATGATTTATTAAGTCAAGCGAGAGAAATGGGATATTTTGATTTAAGTGAAATTGAATTTGCTATATTAGAGGCAAATGGTAAAATCAGTTTTTTACCTAAAGGAGAATATAAAAATATAACAGTTAAAGATATGAAATTAAAAATAGAAAAACAAGGATTATGTGCTAATGTTATAATAGATGGTAATATAATGGATGATAACTTAATTAATATAGGTAAAGATACAGAATGGTTATTACATGAGTTAAAATGTAAAGGAAAAAAAGTACATGATATTTTACTTGCAACTGTTGATATAAATGATAAACTTACTTTATATGAGAGACTACCATATATGGACTCAAATAAAATCTTAGAGTAATTTGACTCTTTTTTTCTTTTCTGGTAAAATACATGGTCAAAGAAGGGGTTTATATGAATAGAATTAGTTATAATGATATTGATTTTAATAAACTTACGAAATTAGATTATGATTCTTTAGAAAGTGATATATATATTGATAAAGAAAAACAGAGAATATATAAAATATTTAAAACCGAAGATTTGTGTGAATTATCTTATAAATTAGTAAAGTTAGATTTATTACAAAGAAGAAATCAAAAAGGAAAAATGATTGTACCAGATACAACAATATTTGATAGACATTTTTGTGGTACTATTGAAAAATATGTACCTGGTGTAAATTTGGATGATATATTTATTAAATATCGTGATATAAATCACATAATGAAAATATTTTTAGATGCATCAAAGTCATTACAAGATATACATGAAGAAAAGGTAGTAGTAGCTGATTTAAATTCAGCAAATATTCGTATAGATGAAAATGATAAATCACATTATATAGATACTTTATCATATAGAGTAGAAAATTTAGATAATGATACAGTTTCATATTTGCTTAAAGAATATTTAAATAGTAAAAATATACAACCTAAAAAAATTACCAAAGAGATGGATAAAATAACTTTTTTACTTATGTATTTTAATTTATTATTTAATAAAAGTGTTAATGAAATTTCATATTCAGAATATGAAAAAAAAGAAGATGAAATAAAATGTTTAAAAAATTTATATGATTCGTTTATGTTAATTAAATCAAGAAGAAAGAAAATTGACGTTCCATATCTTCATGAGGTTATAGATCCTTTAAATTATAAGAAATACTAAAAGATAATGCAGGTGAAAAAATTGGAAAAGTTAGAGTTTAACAATTTAAATTTAAATAAATTACAAGAACTAAAAGATGTGTTATGTTCAAATAAACTTTATATAGATAATGAATATTTATATAAAATTTTTAATTTAGAAAATGTTGATGAAAGTCAAGTTGATGAAATAAAACGAAAAATATCTTTGTTTGATAGTGTTAATCTTGATTTTTTAGTTACACCAGAAAAATGTTTCTATGACGGTGATACTTTAAAATGTGTAGCAAGTAAATTTATTAAAAATTCTGAGACTATTAATGATTTAGCAATTAGAAAAGGTGTTTCTTATGCACTTGATAATATTATAGATGCATCTAAAAAACTTCGAAAACTACATTATTGTGGTAAAAATATCGTTGTAGGTGATATGCATTTTGATAATATTATTGTAGATGATAAAAATAAAGTTTACTTTATTGATGTAGAAGGTTATGGTATTGAAGATTTTAAGCCAACATTTATTCCAAATGTTACGAGTAGTTTTTATGATTGGATGAATTATAGACAAAAAAGAGATATGAATATGGATAGAGTTTCATTTTTATTATCACTTTTTGGAGTTGTATTTGAAAAAAATATTATGAGTATAGGAGAATATACTTATGATGAAAAAAGTGAACAATTAACGTTTTTAAAAGATTTAAAAGAGGTTTTTGAAGACTTAAAATATACATATCATACAGTACCTGATATGCCATATTTATATGAATTATTACCAAAGAAGGTGAAGTAAATTGAATAAAATTAATGTTAATGAAATAGATTTTAGTAAGTTAAATAAACTAGATGTAGAAAGTAGTGAAAATACAGTTTATTTAGATGATAAGAATGAAAAAATTTATAAGATGTTTTTAAGTAAAAATTTAGATTTGTCAAAAAAGAAAGAAGAAAATTTAGAAGCACTTAATGGTATAAAAAAAGATATTAATATTGTAATTCCAGAAAATAAAATAATGAGTAATGGTGTATTAATAGGTACAATAGAAAGATATATTAAAGGTGATGATTTAAGGGATATAAATCATAGATTCAGTAATATATATGATAAAATTTTATTTTGTTTAGATATGTCTAAAACTTTAGAAGAAATTCATAAAGAAAATATTGTTGTATCGGATATTAATCCTGGAAATGTAAGAATTGGAGAAGATAAAAAGGCATATTATATAGATATATTAAATGCAGGTATTAATGGAAGTAGTCCACTCGCAACTTCAAAAATATTACTTAATTATATTAGAAATGTTAAACTTGATACAAAAAATGTTACTAAAGAATTAGATAGAATAACTATGATGATGCTTATATTTGAAACTCTTTTTAATAAGGAATTTTACTATATAACATACTATGAATACATGTCCAGAGCAGAAAAGATTAAAACATTAATGGATTTAGTAAGTTATTATGAGGTAATAAGAACAAATCAAAAAAATATTGACATGCCATATCTTCACGAGATAATAAGTGATTGTGATGTAAAAAAATATAAAAAAGAAATGCGCTAATATAGGCGTATTTTTTTTGTTATGTTATAATTAAAAAGGTGAATGATATGTTAAAAGAATTAATAGAAAATAATATGATTTTAGTGCTTCCAAATAACATGAAAGAAAATGTTATAAAAGAAGTATCAAGTTTAGATAAAATTTATAATATTAAATTTATGTCTTTAAAAGAATTAATTGATTCTTTAACATTTACTTATGATGAAAGAAGTATATACTATTTAATAAAAAAATATGATATGAATTATGATGTAGCAAATATATATTTAAATAATTTAAAATACGCGGTTAATAATGTATCAGATAAAACAAATAAATTAACTAAAATAAAAAATGAATTAATAGAAAATAATCTTTTAATTTATGATAAAAATATTGATAAGTTAATAGATAATAAAAAAATAAAAATATATGGTTATGATTATATAAGTAAGTTTGATTTAGATATTTTAAAGAAAAAAGGAATAGACGCGCAAATTATAAATAAAAATGTATTAGATTTTAATCATGATGTTTATGAGTTTGATGATATAAAGGATGAAATATATTTTGTATTAAGTAAGATAATTGATTTATTAAATAATGGTGTTGATATTAATAATATAAAACTTTGTAATGTAACAAGTGAATATGAAAATGATATAAAAAGAATGTTTAAAATGTTTAATATTAGCTTAAATATAAAAGATAATAAAAGTATAAAATCAAGTTTAATCGCAAAAGATTTTATTGATATTTTAGAAAATAATAATATAGATGAAACATTAGAATTTATAACAAATAAATATGATATGACTATTTTAAGTAATAAATATATTGTAGATGAAATAATAAAAATATTAAACAAATATACTTTTGTTAAAGAAAAAGATATATTAATTTATATACTTAAAAATGAACTTTCAAAAAAACATTTAAAAGAAATAAAAAAGAAGAACGCAGTTAATATAATAGATTTAAAAGATAATATAATAAGTGAAGATGACTATGTATTTTTAATTGGATTTAATATGGGTAATATTCCAAGAATATATAATGATGAGGATTATTTAAGTGATATTGAAAAAGAAAAATTAAATATAGAAAAATCATACGAAAAAAATAGTTTAGAAAAAAATGCAATAATAAATAGTATTAAATCAATAAAAAATCTATTTATAACATATAAATTAAAGACTAATTTTGATAGTTATATGCCATCATTATTAATAAGTGATATGAATTTAAATGTTATAAAAGATATAGAAAAAAAATATAATTATTCTAAAGAATATAATGAATTATTACTTTCGAAAAAGTTAGATAATTTAATTAAATTTGGAGAAAATGATAAAGATTTAGGTATTTTGTATTCAAATAGATTAAATGATAATTATTTAAAATATGATAATAAGTTTAAAGGTATAAATAAAGAAAAGTTTAATGATAGTTTAAATGGTAAATTATTATTATCTTATTCTAGTATTGATAATTATAATAGATGTGCATTTAGATATTATTTAAATAATATACTTAAAATAACTGAGTTTGAAGAAACATTTGCGCAAAGTATAGGTACAATATTTCATGATGTGTTATCAAAAGCATTTAAAGAAAATTTTGATTTTGATTTAGAATTTGAAAATGTTATAAAAGAATATGATTTTAGTAATAAAGAAGAATTCTTTATGAAAAAATTAAAAGAAGAGTTAAGATTTATTATAGATACAATTAATAAACAAAATAGTTTTAATTCATTAGATAAATCACTTTATGAAAATAAAGTATACATAAATAAAGAAGGCAATATTAAATTAACATTTATGGGTATTATTGATAAATTACTTTATAAAGAAGAAAATAATAAAACATATCTTGTAATAATAGATTATAAAACAGGTTTTCCACATACAAACCTTAATAATACAATATATGGAATTGATATGCAACTTCCTGTTTATCTTTATTTAGCAAAAGAAGGTTTATTTAAAAATGCTGAAGTAATAGGATTCTATTTACAAAAAATTCTTAATAATGAAATAGTTAGAGATCCAAAAAAGACATATGTAGAACAAAAAGAAGATAATTTAAAATTATTAGGTTATACAATTGATGAGCCAGAATTAGCATCAAAATTTGATTTTTCATATACAGATAGTGAAGTAGTAAAATCTTTAAAATTTGGACAAAATGGATTTTATGCATATTCAAAGGTATTATCAGAAGAAAAAATTAATAAGTTAATAGGAATTGTAAAAGATAATATAGATAATGCATTTGATAATATATTAGATGCTAAATTTGATATAAATCCTAAAAGGGTAGGAAAAGATAATATTGGATGTAGTTTTTGTAAATACAGTGATATTTGTTTTATGAAAGAAGAAGATGTTGTTCTTTTAGATGAACATAATAATTTAGATTTTTTATAAGGAGAAGAGAATGAAAAAGAAATTAGCACTTGATTTGGATGGAGTAGTATTTGATTCTGAAAATTTATATAGAGTTTATACAGAAATGTATGATGTAGATGTAAAAAAAGGTAATAATATTATTAATAACTCAGAGAGAACCTTTCAAAAAAGATATAATTGGGATGAAAATGAGTTTAGTGCTTTTTATAATAAGTATTCAAAAAATATATTAGAAACTGCCAATATAATGACAGGCGCAGAAATAGTAATTCCAAAATTAACTAAATATTTTGATATTATAATTGTTACCGCAAGAAGTGATGAAGAAATGAAATATGCTTTAGAAAAATTTGAAAAGGTTAATTTAAATATGGTTACAGTATATAATAATGAACATAAAAAGATAGATAAGTTTATAGAAGAAAAAGTAGATTATATAATAGATGATGATAGCGCGATTTGTGTTAATGCTTCTAATAATAATATACATGCACTATATTTTAAAAATAATGCATCAGATAGATTAGAAGAAAATGAATATATTAAAAATGTTAATAATTGGGGAGAAATCTATAGATATTTAATGATGAATGAAAACCTAATGTAGGAGGTAAAATAGATGGATATTAAAATAAAAACAGACGATTTAAAATTTAAATTTAGAGTTTCAGCCGTATTTATTCATGATTGTAAATTACTTGTAGATAAATATAGAACAGAAGAATCATATTGTTTACCTGGTGGATATGTAAATTTAGGTGAAACATCTAGTGAAGGTATGATTAGAGAAATAAAAGAAGAGACAAATCTTGATTTTAAAGTAGTTAAATTTATGGGTATTATTGAGAATTTTTTTACTAATTTTGATAAAGATAAAACTCATGAAATAGATTTTTATTATAAAGTTGAATTAAATGAAGTAGCAGATTTAAAAAATTTTGATCTAAACAGAATAGAAAATGATAATGGGTTCATAATACATCATCATTTTAAGTGGATTGAACTATCAAAATTAAATGAATTTAATTTACTTCCAAATAGTATAAAAGAAAATATATTAAATGATACAGGTATATTTCATTATGTTATAAAAGAAAATTAAATAATATGAAAATAAATGAATTTAATTGTATTAGCAAAAATAATAATATAGATGAATATTTAAAGTTTTATAAATATGTAAAAAGTAATATGAAATAACCTTCGTGGTTAGGAGAATTTTCTTTAAATGAATTAAAAAATATTCTTAATAATGAGGGTAAACTATTTAACTTTTATGATAATAACATAATATTTTGTTCTATGTTATATATTCCATCAAATAATAAGACATTGGAAAAACATAATTTAAAGTATGATGAAAAATTAGTTGGGTCTTGTGGTCCAATTATGGTTAATCCAAAATATGTAGGAAATAAATTTCAAAAACAAATGCTTGAATTATTAGATAAGTATTGTAAAAGTATAGGAAAAATATATATATTTACTAAAGTTCATCCAGATAATATTTATAGTATTAATAATTTTGTTGGTGATGGTTATAAGTTTGTAGAAACGTATAAAACTAGTAGTGGAGAACCTAGAAGTGTATATTTTAAAGAAATATAAAAGTTAGTACATGTATTGTATTAAAAAAATGTTATAATATAAAAAAATGGAGGATTAAGTAATATGGGAAATGGGAAGCTTGTTTATAATAATGATAAAGAATATAAAATATTAAATTTTCAATGTGAAGATTGTGAGTTTTATAATAATAAACAAAAACAATGTATTTTTTACAAAAAAGGAATACCAAAAGATATTATAAATAATGATATTGGTTGTAAATATAAAAAAGTCGATAGCATAATTGATGATGTAGATGAAAACTATAAATATTATAGTAGATTATATTTTGAATTTTTTGGTAAAAAAGCTTTTATTGCAAATCCAGGTGGGTCAAAAGAACAAACTATTGATGCAATAAAAAAATCATTAATTGAACAAAAGGATTTATTGGATGAAATTTTAAATTCTAATGAACAAAATATCTATTATTAGGAGGCAAAAATATGCAACAATATAGTCAAATCGTTATCGATAATTTACCTCTTATGTTGAATCAAGAAAGTAAAGCAAAAGCAAGTGTTAAAATTGCTTTATATATGAATTCTATGCTAAGAAATGCAAAAAATGAACAAGATTTGAAAATATTTTCTCAAACTTTATCAAAATGTAAAGAATTTTCAGAACGAAACAACTTGGGAGGTTTAAATAGAACCTGTACTGAATGGAATTATGAAGGAATAAATAAACTAAACCAAATACGAGGAATAAATGAGCAAAGAAAACAAAATGTTGATTTGAGTGTAGATCAAAAATTACAAGAATGTTTGATAAAAACTAACACTGAAATAAATAAAGTTGGTATGATTGATCCAGATAATTTTCAAGCGATTTCTAGTCAATTAGATCAAATAGAAGCTTTGTTACTTTCAAATTGTGACAAGAGTTTATCCGAAGAACAAGTTCAAGATTTTATTGCCGAAATAAATAATCAAAGAAATCAAATAAAAATAAAATATGCTATGATTGATGAAATACTTGAATCTAGTCATATGACAAGATAGATACTAAAGTGAAAGATTTAAGTTGAAAAAAAATAAAATATGTGATATTATGAATACAGATGAAGGAAACTTCATAAAATAAAAAAGAGGAGCATTTAATTTGGTAAGTGAATGTCATCCTTGAAAATCGAGTTGACACTCATATTTGAGTGTCTATTTCTTTATCGCTAACACCAATAAGGTAGATAGTAATAAGATGATGCATATGAGCTTTAGAACTTTTAAAATAAAAGTTTTAATTTTCATAATTATCTACCTCCTTTCAATAGTAGAATGGAGGATGACACTCACATTAAATGTTCCTAATAAAATTATATAGTAATAATGCTTATAATACAAGGAAAAACTTATAAAAAGTTAACAAAAAATTAATTAATAATCAATTGATAAAATAGTACATTTATGGTACTATTTTTATATACGAAAAGATAGGTGAAAAGTATGCCAAATTGGACAAAAGAACAAAGTGATGCGATAAATAAAGATGGTACAAATATAATTGTATCTGCTGGGGCAGGTTCTGGTAAAACAGCAGTTTTATCTGAAAGAGTACTTAGAAAATTAAAAGAAGGAGTAAATGTAAATGAACTTCTTATTTTAACGTTTACTAAAGCTGCAGCAAAAGAAATGAAAGAAAGAATAAGAAAAAAAATAAAGAAAGAGCCATCACTTTCATCACAACTAGAATTAATTGATTCAGCATATATAACTACATTTGATAGTTATTCCTTATCAGTACTTAAGAAATATCATTATTTACTTAATTTACCAAAGAATATTGGTATTACTGATTCTACACTTGTTCAAATTAAGAAAGAGGAAATACTAGATAATATATTTGAAGAATTATATGAAGAAAAAAATGAAAAATTTGAAGAATTTATTAGTACTTTTTGTACAAAAGATGACAAAGAAATAAGAAATTATTTATTAAATATATATTCAAAACTAGAACTTAAAACAGATAAGAAGGAATATTTAGAAAAATATATAAATGAATACTTTAATGAAGAAAAAATAAGAAATGATATAAATTTATTTAAAAAAAATATTCTTAAAAAGAAGGAAAAAATAGAAGAAAAGGTAAAAGAATTATCATTTTTGATGGATGGAAAAAATTATACTAAATTACTTGATTCGTTAAGTCCACTATTAAATAGTGAAAACTATAGGGATGTTAAAATAAACTTATCAGTAAGTATGCCAAGAATGCAAAAATTATCAGATGAAGAAAAAGAATTAAAAGAAGAAATAAATGATGGAATAAAAGAGCTTAAAAATATATGTATATATGAATCAACAGATGAAATATATAAAAGTATTTTATCTACTAAAAAATATGTAGAATGTATAATAGATATATTAACACTTTTAAATGATAGAATAACACAATATAAACTTGAAAATAATATGTACGAATTTAATGATGTAGCATCTCTTTCAATAAAAATATTAAAAGAATTTCCATTTGCTAGAGAAGAAATAAAAAATAGTTTAAATGAAATAATGATAGATGAATACCAAGATACTAATAATGTTCAAGAAGAATTTATTTCCCTTATTTCAAATAATAATGTATATATGGTTGGTGATATAAAACAATCAATATATAGATTTAGAAATGCAAATCCATATATATTTAAAAATAAGTATGATAATTATAAAAATAATAATGGCGGGATAAAGATAGATTTAAATAAAAATTTTAGATCTAGAGAAGAAGTTTTAAACAATATAAATGATGTATTTAGAATTATTATGGATGATGAAATAGGTGGCGCAAATTATAAAGAATCACATGAAATGGTATTTGGAAACTTAACCTATAATAATGAAGGAAAACTAAATCAAAATAATGATTTTGAAATATATAATTATGAATATGATTCAAAAGGATTATTTAAAAAGGAAGAAATTGAAGCATTTATAATTGCGAATGATATAAAAGAAAAAATTAATAATAATTATAAAATATTTGATAAAGATGAACTTATTGTTAGAAATGCAGAATATAATGATTTTGTTATTCTTATGGATAAATCTAGTAATTTTGATTTATATAAAAGAATATTTGAGTATTTAAATGTTCCACTTACTATAGAAAAAGATGAATCTATAATAGAAGAAGTTATATTAAAAGTACTTAAAAATTTATTAATACTAATAAGTAAAATTTATGAAAAAAATTTAGATGTTGAATTTAAATATATGTTTATATCAGTTGCGAGAAGTTTCTTGTTTGAAATGAGTGATGAAGAGATATTTGATATATTTAATAATAACTCATTTAAAGATAATGATTTATATATAAAAGCAAAGAGTATAAGTGAAAAATTAGATTATATAAATATTAATTCTTTAATAGTAGAAATAATTGATACATTTGAAATATATGAAAATATATCAAAAATAGGTAATGTTAATTCAAATATAACAATACTTGATTATTTACTTAATTCATCTACTAGTTTTATAGATAATAATATGGATATTTATGATTTTATAAATTATTTAAAAGATTTAACTACCAAAGGATATGATATTAAAATAAATAGAAATAGTGGTGAAAGTAATAGCGTTAAAATAATGACTATTCATAAATCCAAGGGACTTGAATATCATATTTGTTATTACTCTGGATTATATTCAAAATTTAATATTAGTGATTTAAATGATAAATTTATTTTTGATAATAAATATGGAATAATTTCACCATATTTTGATGAAGGAATAAGTAATACAATATATAAATATTTATTAAAAGAAGATTATATTAAAGAAGAAATAAGTGAAAAAATTAGATTATTTTATGTAGCTCTTACTAGAGCAAAAGAAAAAATGATTTTAGTAACTGATTTAAATCAAGGTAAAAAGAATAAAGATAGAATTAAATATAGATCATTTAAGGATATAATGTTATCTGTAATTGATAATTTTAATGATTATATAACTAATATAGATATAGAAAAATTATATATAACTAAAGACTATAAAAAAATAAAACAAACAAATTATTTGGATTATATAACTAAAACAGATGAGAAACTTGATATAAAGGAAATCTTAATTGAAAATGAAGAATTAGATGAAAAATCATTTTCTAAAAAGATGACTAAATTAATTACAAAAGAAGAAAATGATTCAATAAAACTTGGACTTGATATGCATTACGCTCTTGAAGTAACTGATTTTATAAATCCAAATTTTGATAACATGGATAATTTTATAAAGAATAAAATTACTAAGTTCTTAGATAACGATTTACTAAAAAATATAAACAATGCACAAATATATAAAGAATATGAATTTGTTTATGAAGAAGAAAATGAAAAATATCATGGAATAATAGATTTAATGCTTATATATCCTGATCACATAGATATTATTGATTACAAACTTAAAAATATAATTGATGAAAATTATATAAAGCAATTAAATGGTTATAAGAAATATATTGAAAATAAAACTAAAAAACATGTTAATACATACTTATATTCAATACTTTCTGAAGAAATAAAGGTGATAGAATGAATGAAAATTATGAAAAATTAGATAAGTTTTTCAAAATAGATTTGAAAATAAAAGATTTAATTTTAAAAACTAAGCCAAATGAAAAAATCTATGATACTAGTGGTGCGATAAAATATGTTGATAATTTAATAAAAGAATTAGACACTATTAAGGATTATTTTTTCTGGATTATTGATACATATAACATGACTCCTTATTTAAAAGATGTAATTAATAATTCATTTAATGAATATAATGAAAAATTATTAAATAGTAATTATGATTATGATAAATTAACAAGAATTTATCAAGAATGTATTTTGAAGATGACAGTTGGTTTAGAAAAAGAACTTCAAAAAAATTTATTTGGATATAATATTAATAGAAAAGAAGTAAAATCTTTTGAAAAATGCAAAACAATAAATGATTATCTTCATGCATTTCATTTTTATATAGTGAATAATGAAAAAATATTTCATTCTATGCCTATTATAGATAGAAAAATAAATAAAGATGATGAACCAATAATATTGTTTGGTAAAGAAAATGATTTATCAAGAGATTTGTTTAATAAATATCCTGTAGAATTAGGAACAGGTGAGGTTGATATACTTTCTTTTGATGATCATTTACTTATGATGATAAGAGATGTAGGTCATGCTCTTTCTGTAGATTCAACTATTGAAAATGATAATATTAGAGTATCATATTTTGTTCCTAAATCATGTAATATAGAAAAAGTTAATAAACTTAAAGGTGTAACAAAACTTGATCCACTTACTAGTGATATGTTTTCACCAACAAATGGAGAGTTTGTATGTAAAAAAGAAGATTTTACGAGTGAAATGATTGATTTTATAAGTAATGTCCCAACAGATATAGATGCATTTTCTAAAAGTAATTTTATGCATTAATTTTAATGTTTACAATCAAAATAAAATATGTTAAAATACATTTAGAAACAAGGAAGAAGAAGAGTAAAATATAAGTTATTAAAGAGAGTCTATGTATGGTGTAAATAGATATAATGAGTATTTGAAAGAAGCTTTGGAGTTTAAACCGCAAGCAAGCGTTAAAAGCAAAAGAGAGCATAGAAAGTCTATGAAGTAAGGTGGTACCGCGAAAAAAATCGTCCTTATAATCATAGGCTTTTTTTATTTAATGAAAGGGTTGATTATTATGACAAATAAAGAATTTGCTGAATTTTTATTACCAGGAGTAAAACATACTTGGCAAGAATATGAAGAAATGTATCCAGGAAGAGATTTAAAGGAGGGCGCAATAGTAACAAGATTTGCACCTAGTCCAACAGGATTTGTACATATTGGTGCACTTTTAGTTTCTTTTATTGCTCAAAGATTTTCGAAGCAAACTGATGGAGTATTTTTTTTAAGAATTGAAGATACTGATACAGAAAGAAGTATTGAAAATGGAGTTCAAAAAATTATTAGAGATTTAAATGACTTTGGTATAGAATTTGATGAAGGTATGACTAGTGATACAACTGAAAAAGGAAAATATGGCCCATATAAACAAAGTGAAAGAAAAGATATATACTGGGCATATGCAAAAAAATTAATAGAAGAAGACTTAGCATATCCATCATTTGCGACTAAAGAAGAATTAGATACTATAAGAGAAACACAAGAAAAATCAAAACAAAGAATAGGTTATTACGGAAGATGGGCAAAAGATAGATTTATTCCAAAAGAAGAAGCGGTTGAAAGAATTAAAAATGGAGAAAAGTTTGTAATAAGATTAAAATCTCCAGGTGATTTTTACAAAACAATAGTAGTAAATGATTTAATAAAAGGAAAAATCGAAATGCCAGAAAATGATATTGATGAAGTAATTATTAAAAATGATGGACTTCCAACATACCATTTTGCCCATGCGATAGATGATCATTTAATGCATACAACACATGTTATTAGAGGTGATGAATGGGTATCATCTACAAATAAACATATACAATTCTTTAATGTACTTGGATTTAAAGCACCAAAATATGCACATATTGCACCTTTTGTAAAGGTTGATGAATCAACAGGTAATAAAAGAAAATTAAGTAAGAGAAAAGATCCAGAAGCAGCAGTAAGTTTTTATCATGAAAAAGGAGTTCCAGTTGAAGCAGTTATGATTTATCTTGCAACAGTAGCAAATTCAAATTTTGAAGCATGGTTTGATTGTAATAAAGATGCTAAAATAGAAGACTTTAAATTTGAATTTAAGAAAATAGGTTCAAGTGGTGGAGCACTTTTTGATTTAGATAAGTTAATGAATATATCAAAAAATTATTTAAGTAAGTTAACAAAAGATGAAATATATGATAGAGTTCTTAACTATTCAAAAGAATTTGATACTGAATTCTATGATTTACTTGTTAAATATGAAGATTATTCAAAATCTATATTTAATATTGAAAGAGAACAAAAGAAACCAAGAAAAGATTATGCAACATATGCAGATGCTAAAAAACAAATTTGGTATATGTATGATGAATTATTTGATAAATATTTTGAAAAATATGATTTCGGAAAAATTACTGATAAAGAAGAAATTAAAAATATAATTAATACATATATAGATGAATATTATGATGAAAATGATGATAAAGATACTTGGTTTAATAAGATTAAGGAATTAAGTGAAAAGTTAGGATATGCTGGTAATATGAAAGAATACAAAGAAAATCCAGATGCATTTAAAGGGAATGTTGCAGATGTTTCTACTGTAATTAGAGTGGCATTAACATCAAGTTCTATGACACCTGATTTATATGAATTATTAAGATTAATGGGTAAAGATAGGATTAAGGAAAGATTTAGTAAATTAAACTAAGTCTTTTTTTTGTAAATAATGCGTAAAATAAATATCAAATATGTATATGAAATAATATAAAATGATATAATAAAATTAGTAAATTAGATGTTTTAGGAGGGTGATGAAAATAATGAAAGAAATAGTAATTAACAAAGGTAAATTAAAAGATGATGAAATAACAGAAGTATTAGATAAAGCTAGAATAGTTCTTAGAAATGATGATGGTGAATTTATTTTAAGTCACTTTGAAAGAGTATACTTTTTACCAGGCGGTAAAGTAGAAGTTACTGAAACTCCTGTTGATGCTGTAAAAAGAGAATTATTAGAAGAAACTAATATACATATTATGCTTGACGATATTACACCATTTGCTTTAGTAAAAAATTATTTAAGAGATTATGAATCAAGTGATGGTACTATTGTTAATAGACTTGTTAATACATATTATTTTACTGGTTTTACATCAAAGGATGATATAGAATATTTTAATTTAACAAGAGCAGAAAAAAGAGACGATTTAAGAGCGTTCTTTGTTAGTATGGAAGATGCTAGAGAATTATTAAAAGAATATAATAAAGATAATCCAAAGGCAGCATATTTAGCAGTTGAAACTATAAAAGTATTAGATGAATACGAAAATTTAGAGATTAAATAAATCTCTTTTTCTTTTATTGTAAATAATTTGAATTTGTTATATAATAGATAAAAAGAAAGAGGTATTATATGACTAAAAGTGTAAAAATATTAGTTATTATAATAATAACTGTAGCAATTGCTTTGACATCATTTTTTGTTATGAAAAAAGCATATGATGAAAGTCAAAAAGAATTGGAAGAAGAAAATAGAAAAGCAGCAGAATCAATTAGTAATTTAACCGTAATAGATGTATCAAAAATGAAAGAATTATTTTCTAGTAATGATACAAAAATTATATTTGTTGGTAGTTTAACATGTCCACATTGTACAGCAATAAAACCTGTTATTAATAGTGTAGTAAAAGATTTAAATGTAACAGTTTATTACTTAGAGTTATCTACAATGACTGATGAAGAAAATAATGAATATTATAGTATTAATGAATTCTTAAAAAATAATAATTCAATTCCACTAGTAATGGCAGTAAAAAATAATGAGGTTATTGATAGCTTTGTTGGTGAAAAAGATAGTAAAGATGTAGAAGAATTTTTAAAGAAAAATTTGAATATAGAGTAGGTGATAGTATGGTAAGAACAGAAACATATAATAGAGTAAGTGAGTTTTTAAAAAAATATCCTTTAACAATTGCATTTAGATTAAATCAACATGTTAAAATTTTAGATAAACATTTAAATGAAGGTGAAGAAGTATTTTATGTATTTCCTGCACAAAAAAATCCAAATGTTTTTGATATATTCTCAACATGTGTAATAGCATTTACAAATAAAAGAATATTAATTGCACAAAAAAGAGTATTACCAGGGTATAGAATTAATTCGATAACTCCAGATTTATTTAATGATTTCCAAGTTTACAGAGGTTGGATATTTGGTAGAGTAGATATTGATACAGTTAAAGAAGTTGTTCAATTATCTAACTTAGATCCAAGAAGTTTAGTAGAAGTTGAAACAAATTTATCTGAGTATTTACTTAGAATGAAACCTGATATGGTATGTGAAGTTAAAAAAAGCGAGAATTAAATCTCGTTTTTTTGAATATAATATTGTAAAAGAAAAATTTTTTTGTTATAATGATTATGCGAAAAAGATATTTGGGTCTATAGCCAAGTGGTAAGGCATGGGACTGCAACTCCCTGATCGTTGGTTCAAATCCGACTAGGCCCTCCAAATTATGCAGGTGTAGTACATCGGCTAGTACGCGGCCTTGCCAAGGCTGAGAGGGCGGTTCGATTCCGCTCACTTGCTCCATTGAGAAAATTACTCACACTTTGTGTGAGTTTTATTTCTATAAAAATAAATATGAGTAGATACACTTTATTTCTAATAAATAGTTAAAGTGTGATAAAATATACTTAGGTGATTACTTATGAAAAAAGTCTTTTTGTATTTATATCCTGTTCAAGAATATAATCGTTATTTTGAATTTTCAGAAGAATATTTACATGAAATAGGAAGAGAAAATCCATATAAAGTATTAAATGAATGTATACAAAAAAGATACAGAGAAAAAGAATATGAAATTGTTTATGCAATTTATCCAGGTAAAAAAATTTATGGAATTAATACTTTAACTACTGATAAAATAATTTATACTGATGTAACTTTTGAACAAGCCAGTGGTTATAATCATGATGGTATCAAAAAACAAGATAAAGATATTAAATATCCTAGTGAAAAGTATTTAATAGAACAATTAGGCGACTTTGATGAAATAGTAATTGGAGGATTTCACTTTGGTGATTGCGTAAAAAAAGTTGCTGAATATTGCTATCATAATGGATTTTCTACTCTTATAGATTTAGATTTAACGGATTTATTCTTTAGTGTATATTATAAAAAAGATTACTTTAAAATTGATGAATATAATCCTAAAAACTATAAAGAATTTATACTATCAAATAGTCGTTTTAGTAATATGGAAATCGCAGAAAGCTTATTTGAAAGAAATTATAATAGTCCTGTTTACGGATTTGAAAATGATGAAAAAAAGAAAATAAAAAAATTTAATTGATAATTATATAAATAAGAATTAATTTGAAAAAGACTACACTTTTTTTCATAAGATAAAAGGTTTAAAAACTTCCTATCAAATACTTTATTTGAAATTAACTTACGTACTTAAAAGTTTGTAAGTTTTTATTTTATGTAAATAATATAAAAAAGAGGAAAAATTTAAAATAATTTAATCCTCTTTTTATATAGAAATCAAATTCATGTTTAATCGATACTAAATTCAATTTAAGAATTTAATTTTTTTTGTAATATATTTTGTTTGATAAATGGTGAATCCATATTGTTTTTTTCATATATTGATTCAACTTCTTTTTCTGTTACTCCAGAACAATACCATTCAAAATAATGTTTATAGTATTCACTATTTTTAAATCTATGTCCATCGTCTGTATTTTCAATACTAAATAGATCAACAATATTATATTTGTCATCTTGAACGTTATCAATCTGTTTGAAACCTATAGATTTAATTTTTTCAGTAGTAGCACAACAACAATAGTATGTACCTATTTCGTACTCAGTGTTATTAAAAAAATATGATATAACTTTAAAAGCATCATTTTCACTAAAGTTTTCAGGTATAGCAAATGTATCACATGCACAATCGTGCATTTCTTCAAAGGGTTGACCATTAAAATATAAATAATGTAGACGATATACTTTTTTGTTATTTTCAATTTTTGGTATAACGTCGTTTGAAATTTTTGATTGAATTATAATGTTTTTTAATCTTTTTAAATAATCTATAAATTGCATAATATTCCTCCTTATTAACATATTATATTAAATTTGATACACTATTGTATTTTTATTAGCTATTGATTTTAATATTTTTCATACAGTTATCTTCAAATTCTTGTATTAGTAGATTAAGTGTTTATTATGAATGCAATTGAAGTTTATCTATTTTTTTATTTAATAACATGTTCATTGTTAAATCTGAAATGATAAAACATATCCATACACCGTATATACCGCATATTTTACTTAGTAAATATGCCAAAACTAATTTTAATCCGCCACTTATAAACAAACTTAATTTTGATATATATTTAAATTCTTTCATTGCTCGTAATATACTAGAATAATAATGATAGAATCCGCTTAAAACACAATCTACTATAACAAATAGTAATAATTTATAACCTATTATTAAACTTTCTTTTTCAATCAAAAAAAATGGTAAAGAAATTAACATTGCAATTCCAATAATTGAAGTAGTTACATATACTATTTTTTTATTTATATTATTTATAATTTTAGTTGTTTTGTTAATTTTTTCATTATCATTACTTCCAATTGAAGTTGCAATCATAGTTTGTGTACCTATACCTGTTCCATGCAAAAAGTTATTTATTAAATCTAAAAATTGCATTACAATTATGTGAGCAGCATACTGAAATGTGCCAATTCTTGACATAATAATATTTAAAATAAAATTACTTCCTCTTTTAAAAATTCTTTCATAGACGTTATAACGTATTAAACTAAATTCTTCTTTTGCTATACTTTTTACAAACCTGAATTTTACGAATTTTTTAGAATAATAAATTAGTACTATCATATTTATTATTTCTACTAATACGGTTGATATTGCTACACCCATAATTTTAAATCCAACTTTAATAAAAATAAAGTCAAGAATAGCATTAATAAAAAAGCAAAATATTCTGATATTAAGCATTCTTTTACTGTTTCCTAGTGTTCGCTGATAACCACTTAATATAGTTAAAATTGTATTAGGTATAACTCCAATTAATCTTATATATAAATATACTAATCCAATTTTATCAACTAGAAACAATTTAGGAATAAATTTACTTATACTTAATGTTAAAATTATACAAATTAAACTGCATACTATAGCAATTATTAATGCAGTTCCTACAGTAATTTTTGCTTGCTCTTTATCATTTTTTCCTAATAATCTAGCTACCAAAACATTATTTGAAACATTTATTGATTGTAATACTAAATACATAAAATCTATAACTGTTCCCATTGCTCCAACCGATGCTATTATTCCAGAACCAAACTGTGAAATCATAAATGTATCCGTCATAGTAATTAAAACACCAACAACACATTCAAATCCGGATGGAAGTACTAAATTTAAATACTCTTTTTTCATTAATTTCTCAATCATATTTATTACTCCTAATTTTATTTTATTATTTATAATCATTCTCATTTATTATCTGTTAATTTATTAAACAAATCTTTAAATATTTCATTAGCATTTAAATAATTAACGAATTTAATATTGTGTCTATTTTCAGTTAGTTTAAAAGAATTATCCTCATTTATAATTGGGCAACTAACATCCATTGTATTAAACCAGTTTTTATTTATCATATACGCAATTACACTAATATCCCATAATGGCCATCTTTTTGTAGGACCATATGTTCTATTATAAAATTTATAACATAAGTAATAACATAATTCATTTTTACCTTTTAGTTCACTTTCTAATTCATATATTGATGTCATTAAATTGGATGTAATAGGTGAGCAGGGCATTACAGTAAGTTTAACTTTTGATTCAAATACTGTTTTTACTGCTTCTACATCTTGATCAAAGTTAAAATCTTTATTAGAACCAAATAAAAAATTACTTCCTAACCATATAATTTCTATTTTATCTTTTATTTCAGGATTAGTCTTTAATGCTAGTGCAATATTTGTTAAACATCCTATTGCTAGTATATATGTTTTTTTATTTTTGCTCGCAATTTCTATAATTTTATTAATTGCGGGATTTGTTTCATTATATCCATTTTTTAAATAATCACGAGAACCTTTGTATATAATTGATTTATCTTTTAATCCTAATAAATCAAATATTTTACATGCTTCATTATAACTTTCATCTATAGAATCAGAAACTGTTTCTTGCCATTTCTCAGTTCTAAAAGGTGCTATTGTTATAGCGTTAATATTAAATACATCTTTATTTTTTAATAAATAAGCTAATGCGAATTGGTCATCAACTTCATTATTTGTATCTGTATCTAAAATTACATTGTATTTATTAACATTATCTATATTCATTCTATTACCTCTCTATATATTAAAGTTTTTAATCTATAAAAATTATATAATAAATATTAAAAACTTTCCATATTTCAGAAAGCAATTAAGAAAAATATTAGAAAATTTGCTTAAAATACATAATTCTTAGTTATTCATTAAATTTTATTTGTATATTCGTTAAAACATCTTTATTCAAAAAATTAAATATTCATATATTATATTAGAGGATAAGTGATTTTATGAATAAAATAAATAATAAAACAGTTTTAGTATCTACAAGTAGTGAATTAAAAGATGCTTTAGAAAATGATAATGGATATGAATATATTTATTTAGAAAATGATATTACATTAGATTCTGGTATTACAGTAAATAAAAATAAGAATAGTGTAACAATTAATGGAACATATCAAAATGTTATGCATACTTTAACAGGAATGAATAGTGTGGATAGTTCTGATACAATTGTATGCATTTCATCATCACAAAAAATTAAAATAAAAAATATAAAAATAATTTATACAAATACAAATGGTATTGTTTATGTGCCTGAAGATAATAGTTCTTATAATACAATAATTATTTATGATAATGTTACATTTACTGGAACACAATTATCTGTAAATCCATATGGGGTCGTTAAAATAGATAATTCTAATATTACTATTCAAAATACAAATAATGTAGAATCACAAGAAGTATGTGAAGCAGAACGTATTATAATTGGTGGTAAAACAAATATAACAAGTAATTCAACTAATTTTTCATTATTTTATTTTAAAGAAGATTCTGTTAGTCCTTATATCGTATTTTCTTGTAAAAGTAATGTAATTATATCAACTGATACAAGAGAATTTATGTCTGGTACAAATAAGTTAAATTTTACAATTTTACATGATACAAGTGTACACTTAACAACTGGTAATGGATTTGCTAACCTTGCTGATTATGGCACAAATAATGTTTTAATAGATGAAAGGGCATCATTCATATTCTTAGAAAAAAGTCATGAAAGAATTCCAATGTGGGCTATTTTTGGATCATTAACAATGAAAGAAGCATCAACTCTTCAAATAATAAATTCGTATAATAATACACCATCTGATAATTTTAATATTCATTTTAAAGGTACTGATTGTAGCATAAATTTAGATAATCCTAAAAATTTAACAATATATACAAAAAATTCAAATGTTTTATATACTGATAATGTTTTAAATTTTAATATAAAATGTTCTAGAATTAATATGTGGCAAAACTCTACAGAGTTATCACAGGCAGGAGATATAAATAATATTCCAGATTATTATTGGTATAAAGAAAATGATTTAATTAAGTTAGGAGGAGTTATAACATCATCACTTACATCTATTACAAAAAATAATTTTACTCCTAGTGAATTACAAACATTATCTGATATCGGTAACTTTACATTTCAAAATAGAAAACAATTTTCTATTGGAACAACCTATATGAATATACATCCAATTAATACAAGTAAAAATACTATAAGTGGTCATACAGATAGTTTTGCAGATGTATTAATTAAATATAATAGCACATCTGAAATAGTAAATGCTGATGATAATGGATTATTTGAATATAATTTACCATCGACTATTTCTGATAATACAAAAGTAGAATTAACTTCAAATGTTTCAGGTAGTTTTATATATAAAACTAGAACTATAACGACACCATTTACTGGTGAATTAACTTTATTAGATGCAAATCCTTCTATTGATTTTTCTTTTGTTCCGATAGGGGATACTTATATTTTTCCAAAGGTAAGTGATTTAAAAACAAAAATTGTAGATAGTAGATTAAGTAGTTCAGATTGGAAGTTATATGCATATATAAATAATCCACTAACATCATCACTTGGATATACACTTGAAAATGCACTTGTATTTAAGAAATTTGATGATGAAACTATAATATTAACAAGTACACCAACTATAGTTTATACTGGAAAAAATAATGAAGGAATAGTTAATTTTGAAGATCTTAATTGGTCAAAAGAAAAAGGACCATTACTGGACCTTACTAATGATGCGTTAGTCGCAAATGAAGAATATTTTGCAACTATATATTTCTATATAGAGGAATAGATTTTATAAAGTAAAAAGTGATAAAATTAATTATCATCTTTTTTACTATGCATTTTTTTATTTATCAAGTTATAACAAATATAAAAAATCATCATTCCAAGAATGCATAATATTAAATCATCTATATCTAATACACCAACTTTAAAAATAAATTGAAATAATTCTATTAATAATATAATCAAAAATGATATTATAAAATTTAATGGAAATTTTCGTATTTTAAATAATTCTATTAAAAAATATTCTAGTGGCATGAATACAAATAAATTTCCAAATATATTTATAATAATAGAGTAGGTATTTCCATTTTTTAATATATTACTTATAGATTTAAAAGGAATTAGATTATAATCATTAACAACATTATATCTTGCGAAAAAGACCATATTAAATATCAAAATAATATAGTAAATAAATATTATTGTTTGTGATATTTTTTTAATTTTATTTTTATCTTCTATTTTTTCTACATAATTATTACTATATATCTTGTTTCCAATAAATATAAATAGAGAAGCAATAACTGTTATTGACAATCTAATAAAATAGTTAATTTCTATATTTGGATTATATTCAAATTTTAAATAGAATAAAAATGTTAATATGGATAATATATAAAATAAGATAATTAATTTAAATTGAAAATTATATTTATATTTCCTTGTTTTTTCATTATATTCGATTACCTTTTCTATATTATTTTCTTCACCATTTAATAGTTCAGATACATCTATATTAAGTTCCTTCGAAAGAGGAATTAATAAAGATATATCAGGAGTACCTTTTCCAGTTTCCCATCTTGAAACTGCTTTTTCTGTAACAAATAATTTATTTGCTAGTTCAGTTTGAGTCATTCCAAGACTCTTTCTTTTTTTCTTGATTAAACTAGATATTTTATTTAGATTCATTTATATCACCAACCAATCTACATTTATGTTTCTTCAAATAATTATCATAATCATATTTTTTTACTTCGTTTTGTTCATTATACGTTATATGTATTATATCATTTATATTTAAAAAGTCATAATGTTTGCCTATACTATAATGAAAAACATCACCAGCACTATTTGAATAGGAATATATTTCATAATTTTTATTACAATAATAATGAGTATCTTCATATATTTTATTCATATATATATCTTCATCTAATTCAGTACCAAATTCTAATAAGAATACAAATAATAAAGGTAAAGAATATGTTAGTGTAATTATTAAAATAAAAATTGAAATAGTTTTAATAAGGTTGCTTTCTTGAAAACCAATTATACATAAAATAATAATATTAGAAAGCGCAAAAAAGAATTGTAACTGATTTCTTGATTTAACAATGGTAAATATATAGATAATAAGTATTATTTTTTTAAAACTAATTTTCTTATTTAAAATGAATAATATAATAGAATTAATAATTATAAGTAAAATCATAAACAATTTATATAATGAACCACTTATTTTTAAACTTTCAAATATTATGTTATACGTAATAAAAAATAATGCCATGATGAAAAAATAATAATTAGTATAATTTTTATTCATAAGAATTCCTTCTTTCAAAAACAATGGTATTATAAATTTATAAATATGTCACCCTATGAATCGTAGGATTAAATAAATCTAACTATATAAAAATAAATTACACAAAAAAATAGTATACTTTAAGTACACTATTTAGTCTTTAAATACTTTTTTTAGTAATGGTTTTAACAGTTCATAAATTATAAATGAAGAACTATTTATTAAAAATACAATCAATACTAAACTTGGTTTAATACTTTCAACACTTATTATTTTACCAAGAGGAGTCATAAATACTAGAAGTTCAATTAATAATATTATAGCTAGTCCAATATTCATTGCTTTATTAGAAAATAGTCCTTGCTTGAATACTAGTTCTTTTAAATTTCTACAAGATATAGAATAAATAATTTCTTGCACAACCATAGATAAAAGGGCAAGACTCATTGCAATTTCATTATTATATAATTTTAAAGATATAAAGTAAGTTAAACAAACAAATAATGTTTCGACAATTGCTGATGATATAAAGCAAGATTTTATAAATGGTGTAAATAATGATTTGTTAAGACCTCTTGGTTTTTGACTCATAATATTTTTTTCACTTTTTTCAAATGCTAAGCATATGCTTGGAACAGAATCAGTTACTAAATCTATAAATAATATATATATTGGTAAAAGTATAGTGTTACCAGAAAGTAATCCAATAATTATTGTAAATATTTCAGCAAAATTACTAGATAATGAGTAAACAATATTATTTCTAATGTTATTATATATTCTTCTTCCTTCTTCAACAGCAATTATTATTGTTGAGAATGAATCATCCATAAGTACGATATCTGCGGCTGATTTTGTTACATCTGTACCAGTTATTCCCATACCAACACCAACATGTGCATCTTTAATAGCAGGAGCATCATTAACTCCATCTCCTGTCATAGCAACAACTTTACCATTTTTTTGCCAAGCTTTAACAATTCTTTCTTTGTGTTCTGGATTAACTCTTGCATAAACAGAATAATTTTTAACTATTTGTTCAAGTTCTTCATCAGTATAATTATCAAGAGCATTACCAAGTATTCCTTCATTATCGTTATCTATAATTCCTATTTCTTTAGCAATAGCACTTGCAGTATCTATTGAATCACCTGTAATCATTATTGGTCTAATACCTGCATTTTTACACATTTCAACACTTTTTATAACAGTATCTCTTGGTGGATCAATCATTCCAAGTAAACCAGCAAAATTAAGATTGTTTTCTTCATTAATTACGTCAGTAGCATTTTTAGGAATATCATTAATTTCTTTATATGCAAATCCTAATACTCTAAGTGCTTTACTAGCAAGTTTCTTTTCACTATCTTTAATATCATTTATATCTTTATTAGTTATTTTATTATTATTTATATAGGTACATTTATTAAGTAAATTATCGATACTACCTTTACATAATAAATAAGTTTTATCACCAATTTTATTGATTGTAGTAGATAACTTTCTTTCACTATCAAAAGGAGCATCTATTATTCTTTTATTTTCTTTTCTAACTTTTAATGCATCAATATTATTTTTATATAAATATCCATATAATGATGTTTCAGTAGGGTCACCTTTATATTCATTATTTATTATTAATCCTTCATTACAAAGTGCACATATGTAATTTAACATTTCTTTATCATAAATAACTTCTTCTTTTACAGTCATTTTATTTTGTGTAATTGTTCCTGTTTTATCTGAACAAATAATATCAACAGAACCTAATGTTTCAACTGCTTGCATTTGTTTTACTATTGTTTTCTTTTTAGCAAGATTAGATATACCAATAGATAATGAAATAGTTATAACCGCAGGTAATCCTTCTGGAATAGCCGCAACCGCAAGTGAAGAACAAAGCATTATTATTTCTAGAAATGAGTAGTGATTAAAAAGCGCTAATATAAATATAAAAATCATTATTATAAATACAATTATTGTTAGATTTTTACTTATTTCTTTTATTTTTATTTGAAGAGGTGTCTCAATATTTGATATTTTATTTAATGAAGACGCTATTTTTCCTATTTCTGTATTCATACCAGTATTTATAACAACTGCCATGCATTTACCATTTGTTATGTTTGATGACAAGAAAATCATATTTTTTTGATCTTGAATTATTAAATTATTATTTAATGTTTCATTTGTTTTAATAACTGGAATACTTTCACCTGTTAAAGGTGATTCATCAACTTTTAGGTTTTCACATGTGATTATTCTAGAATCTGCAGGTACCATATCACCAGCTTCTAAAAATATAATATCACCTGGAACTAAAGTACTTGTATCAGCAATATCAATTTTACCATTTCTTTTTACTTTACAAGTTGAAGCTTCATATTTTTTTAATCCATCAATAACAGAATTTGCTTTTTCTTCTTGAATAAAACCAGTAACTGCATTTATAAAAACAACAACTAATATTACTATTGTATCTGTATATTCATGTGAATAAAGTCTTCCATATATATAAAGGAGTAGTGCGACCACTAAAAGAATAATAATCATTATATCTTTAAATTGTTTTAAAAATCTCAAAAAAATATTTTCTTTTTTCTTTTCCTTTATTATATTTTTATCGTATATATTTAATCTTTTATTAACTTCATTTATAGTTAATCCTTTTTCACTTGTATTTAATTCTTTATAAACATCATTAACATCTTTACTATACATCTTTTTTTCCTCCTATACTACACACTTTAAGTATATCACTAAATAAAAGAAAAAACTATACTAAATAGTATAGTCTAATTACAAGTCGCTCCTAAAGCTTCATATATTTTTTTCATTCCATCTAAAGATATTTTATTATTTTTTATGTAGGATTTCATTTGTGAATTGTCATTAACAAATTTGTCTAAATCCATTTTAGAATAATCAATTGTTACATCAGAAATAACTTTATTTCCATCTTCTATAACGTTATAAGTATAACCGCCATAACTTTCATTCGCAGTATTATAAGAATCTTCTAATGTCTTTTTGAAATAAGATCTTACTTGTTCATTATCTGATTCAACTGTTTCTTTAGTTGTTACACTATAAACTAATCCATCTTTTGAATGAATTTCATAGTTTGAAGATAGTGTATATCCGTTAGAAGATTGATCAGAACTTAAAGTACAAGTGTTTATAGTTTCTTTAGCTGAATCCTTATTTGTATTAATTTCATTTGTATTAACATCAGTTTTTTTATTGCTACAACCTGAAATTAAAATTACAAATAGTGAAATAAATAAAATTTTTAAACCCTTTTTCATATTTTCTCCTTTCGTTTTTAAATATATCATAAAAAATTTGATAAGTATAGGGGAATTTTGACAAGAAACGGAGTAAATAATATATGAGAGCAAAAAATGCTCGAAAAAAAGTTAAGTCGAATTTTGTAATGTTTTGTCTAAAGTATTTAAAAGGTATATTATTAGTGCTTTAATATTTATGAAAGAAGAGGGATGAAAAAAATGGTAGATGTAAATATTGAATTTACAAGAGGAGTTTTATTTGTTAGATTAACAGGTTTACTAAATGAAATAAGTTCTTTTGATGTAGAAGAAAAGGTTTTTGAAATAATAAGAGATGGTGGAATTAGATTTATTGTTTTTAATACGAGTAATTTAATTATTAAAGGTAATGTACCATTATTTGAAAGATGTAAAAGAGTATTAGAAGAAAACGATGGAAGAATGCTTATATGTGGTGATGAAATGAGTGCTTATGATTTAGAATATGTATCTGATGAATTATCAGCACTTAAACTTTTAAGTATATGATTTTAACAAATGAACTAGCTGTAGAGATGGAAACTAAAGTATCTTTTATCGTTAATAAGTACGCAAGTAGTTATAATAGAGAAGATTTAATGCAGGCTGGTAAAATGGGAGTTATAAAAGCAGCAAATAATTTTGATCCTACGCTTGGAATAAAATTTTCAACATTTTGTGAAAAATATATATTAGGTGAAGTATTGAAGTATTTAAGGGAAGACAAGAATATTAAAATAAGTAGAGATATTTTTAAATTAAAGAAAAAAGTAGATATAGCAAGAGATCATTATTTTAAAAGTAAAGGAGAATATCCTAGTTTAGATATTTTGTGCATGATAGTTAATGAAGAAAAAAGTAAAGTATTAGAAGTTTTAAATTTAAATCAAAATGTACAAAGTATAGATGAAAGTGTAAATGAAGATAATGATAATATATCTATAAAAGATGTAATTGCTAGTGAAGAAAAATTAGATAAAATAGATTTAATAAGTTTAAAGGAAGCATTAAGTAATTTGAAAAAAGAAGATCAAAAATTAATATACCAAAGATATTATGAAGGTAAAACACAAACAGAAATCGCAAAAGAAAATAATATTAGTCAAGTAAAAGTATATAGACTAGAAAGAAAAATATTAGATGATTTATCGGATAAACTATGTGCATAAGTTTATCCTTTTTTGTATAAAAAATTTTTTTTTGTTAATAATACAAATGGTGAAAAAAATATGAATAAACAAGAATACAAAAAAATAGTAGACAAACATAGTCCAAAAGAAAACAAAGTAAAAAATATGATTATAGCGTTTTTAGTGGGTGGACTTGTTGGATTAATTGGTGAAGTATTAATAAAAGTATATTTAATGATTGATGGAGTAAGTCAAAGTGTGGCGGTAAGTTTAATGATGGTTACAATAATATTTCTAGCATGTTTATTTACAGCACTTGGATTTTTTGATAACTGGGTATCAAAAGCAGGAGCAGGATTATTTATCCCAATAAGCGGATTTGCACATGCGACGACATCAAGTGCACTTGAATATAAACATGAAGGACTTGTAATGGGAATAGGATCTAATATTTTTAAATTATCAGGTAGTGTTATTCTTTATGGAGTAGTCGCAGCGTATGTATTTGGAATAATTAGATTCGTATTTTTTGGAGGTTAGAAAATGACTATAAAATTTAATAATGTATATGTAGAAAATGTAAGTACAGTCGCAGGTCCATTTGTAATAGAAGGACCATTAAAAGATAATTTTGATAAAAAGTTTATTGACTTTTATGATGGAGAAAAAACATTTGAAAAATGTGAAATGAAGGAGTTAAAAGAATCAATTAAAATATTACTTGATAAAACTAAATATAATGAAGAAGATATTTCTTTTGGAATAAGTGCTGATTTAATGAATCAACTTACAATATCCAATTTTGTATATTCAAAACTTAATATTCCTTTTTTAGGAGTGTATAATGCTTGTGCATCTGTTTGTGAAGAAATATTAATCGCATCATCTATTTTAGAAAATGAAAAAAATAAGAAAGCAATATGTACAACATCTTCACACAATATGACAAGTGAAAGACAATTTAGAAATCCAGTTGAGTATGGTGCGCCAAAACCAAAAACAACTACATTTACTGTAACAGGAGCAGCATCATTAATGCTTACAAATGCTAAAACAGATATAAAAGTAACTAGCGCAACTATTGGTAAAGTAATAGATATGGGAGTAGATAATGTATTTGATATGGGTGCAGTTATGAGTCCAAGTGCAGCATACACATTAAATGAACACTTAAAGCAAACTAAGACAAAAGTTAGTGACTATGATTTAATTTTAACTGGAGATTTAGGTGTTTATGGCAAAGATATATTTAAAGAAATATGTGAAAAAGAATACAATATAAAATTAGATAAGAATTATGATGACACTGCAACTATGATATATGATTATAAGGGAAATATATATGCAGGTGGTTCTGGTCCTGCTTGTATGCCGCTTGTTGTATACTCTAGTATTATTCCAAAAATGAAGCAAAGAATAATAAAAAAAGTTTTATTAATAGCAACAGGTGCACTTATGAGTCCAACAACTTGTAATCAAAAATTTAGTATACCATCAGTAAGTCATGCTGTATGTTTGGAGGTAATATAATATGGAATTTATTTACTCATTTTTATTCGCAGGAATAGTATGTTTAATAGGTCAAATAATTCTTGATAATACTAAATTATTACCAGGACATATTACAAGTTTATTTGTAGTAATAGGAGCAGCTTTAGATACATTTTCAATATATGATTTATTTGTAGATAAATTTGGTGCAGGAGCAATTGTATGTATTACTAGTTTTGGACACTTATTAATTCATGGAGCACTAGCTAAAGCAAAAGTAGATGGACTTTTAGGTTTATTTACAGGAATGTTTTCTTTAACCGCAACAGGTATAACTGCTACTATAATATTTGCATTTATATTTACTATGATATTTAAACCAAAAAATTAAAAAAGCGCTATTTCTAGCGTTTTTATTCTGCTTTAGATAATTCAATTATTAAGTCAAAATTATCATCTTTAGCCATTATATTTTTATGTAATTCATTACATTTTTCACATTTATAAATTATCTTATATGTATCTTTAAATTTTTCTATTCCAATAGGTTTTAATTTTCCATGACAAGTATTTTCTCTATCACCAGGAAATATATCTAAGTGTTTTGAATATAAGCAATAATTACAATGATCTCTTGCGGTATATCCAAGTGGCAAAACTTCTTTACCACAATTTTCACATATAAATTTTTCATCTTTCATAGTAAATTTTTTCATAATGTAAATCACCTATAAAATATAATATCATATTTTTTTAAATGATGATATAATAAAATAAAGGTAGGGAGTAAGTTATGGAAAATAAAGAAATAGAAAAAAATATAAAATTATTCATTAAGTTTTTAAATAATCCTAATTTGAGTACACTTAATGCAGAAGAAAAAAGAGCAATACTTGAAGTAAATAATTTATGTAAAACAGATCCAGAGTTTAATGAAATGGTTAATAAATTAAAAGGCAGCTTTAGTGATGAATCTAGAATGAATATTTTAAATGATTATTTAGATCAAAAAGAATTAAAAGAAGCAAAAACAAATGAAGAAGTAATTAGTAAAACATTTGGAGTAGATATTAATGATATAGAACATAAATATTTAAATAGTGGTAAAGAAATATTTTCTTTTTATGATCCTAAAATTGGTAGAAAAAGATTACTTGAAAATCCAAGTGATGGAACTCTAGTTGAGTTTTTAAAAGAAGAACAAAATAATAACGAAGATTTTCAATCAAATGATTACAAGGCAAATTCAACTGCTATATTAAATGAAAAATTAAAAGAAAAGAATATAGAACTTAAAATGATTTATATTGGTGATTTAAATGATCATCAAAAAGAAATAGATAATTTAGAAGAAAAAAAGAAAAAATGTTTAGATGAAATTTTGAAAAACAAAGAAAAATTAGGTGTTGTATATGTAAATTTGGAAGATATTGTTGCGCTTGATAAAGATGGGAAAATTATTGAAGGTGCATATAATGATGAAAAACAAAAGGCAGAAGTACAAAGCCCAAAAGGAGCAAATTATAGAGCGCAAGAAATAAGCAATGAAAATAGTAATGTATCATCAAATGAAAATAATGGTGATTCATATGCTACTGATAATACTAATGTTAATGAGTTTAATGAATTTGAAGATATTCCAGATATAATAAGTGCTGAAGGAATAGATCCAGCGATGAGAGAAGAAGTTGCTGCAAATCTTAAAAAATATTATAAAAATCCAGATGCAATGCTTGCTCTTGCACCACTTGAAAGAGAATACTATGAAAAATTAGTAGGAATTTTGTCAGAAAAAATAGAACTAAAAAAAGAAAATAAACAAGTAATGACTTTAAAAAATCCTGACAATAAATGGGGATTTAGTAATATAGTATTATTATCTATAATTGCTATTGCTCTTGCGATAGTAGTATTAATAATGATTTTCTAAAACTGTAATTATTAATTTAATTATAGTTTTTTTATGGTATAATTATTGAAAGGAGAAATGATTAAATGATAAGAAAACATTCGGAAATATTTAGTATATTATTTACAGTATTAATTATGGGAGTATTTTACTATGTAATGCTTCCACCAATAAATGTTCATAGTAGTTTATTTTGGACATTTGTAGTAGTCGCAATTGTAGTATATTTTGTAATTAATTCACTTTTAAGTGCATCAGTTACTATTACAAGACTTGTAAAAGGAAAGAAAACAAATCTTAATTATAGAAGCTATAAATTACTTATGATAATACCTATTATTATAGTTTTAACTTTAATTGTAAATTTTGTTTGTTCACCACTTTTTAATTCAAAATCTTATTATAGTAGAATTAAAGTAAATGAAAATAATAATTTTACAGATAAAGTAAAAGAGGTAGATTTTTCAAAAATACCATTATTAGATAGAGATTCAAGTGAAAAATTAGGTGATAGGACAATGGGTCAAATGAGTGAACTTGTTTCACAATTTGATGTATCTAATTTATATACTCAAATAAATTATAATGATAAAATTATTAGAGTAACACCTCTTGAATATAATGGAGTAATAAAATATTTTACAAATAGAAAAGAAGGCGTAAAAGGATATATTACAGTTGATTCAACTAATGGAGAATCTAAACTTGTTAAATTAGATAAAGGTATGAAATATATGCCATCTGCTTTATTTAATGAAAGATTAGAGAGAAAACTTAGATTTTCTTATCCAACAGAAATATTTGGTAGTGTAAATTTTGAGATAGACAATAGTGGTAATCCATATTGGATTGCGCCAACAATAAAATATACAGGTGTTGGACTTAAAAGAGAAGTATCAGGTATAGTTATATTAAATCCTATTACAGGAGAATCAAAAAAATATTCTGTTAAGGATGTTCCAAAATGGGTAGACCATGTGTATGAAGCTGATCTTATTATTGAACAAATTGATGATTGGGGACAATATAAAAATGGATTCTTTAATACTATATTTGGACAAAAAGGTGTTGTTAAAACAACAGATGGATACAATTATTTAGCAATGGATGATGATATATATTTATATACAGGTATTACATCTGTTATTAGTGATGAATCAAATATTGGATTTACATTAACTAATATGAGAACTAAAGAAACTAATTTTTATTCTATCGCAGGAGCGGAAGAATATTCTGCAATGGCATCTGCTAAAGGTCAAGTACAACAAATGAACTATACATCAACATTCCCACTTTTAATTAATTTAAATAATAGACCAACATATTTAATATCTTTAAAAGATAATGCAGGTCTTGTTAAAATGTATGCATTTGTAGATGTTGTAGATTATCAAAAAGTTGTTGTAACAGATGCGTCAAGTGGAATAAAGAAAGCAGCTGAAAATTATCTAAATGATATAGGTGAAGAAGTAACTAATGCAGAAACAAAAGAAAAAGAAATAACTATAACTAATATTAAAGATGTAATAATAGATAGTAATACATATTATTATATTACTGATAGTGAAAACAAAAATTATAAGGTATCAATTAAAACTAATAAAGATTTATTACCATTTATAAATAATGGGGATAAAGTAAAAATTAAATATGAAAAAGAAAGTAATGTAACACTGATTAAAGAAATTAGTAAATAACTTTCTTTTTTTTGACAAAACAAATAAAATGATATATATTATATACCCTGAAAAGAGATATATTTTATTAATGGAGGTATGAAATGACTATAGAAAATAACGTTATTAATTATGCTAAAATAGATCAAAATGGTGAAATAATAGTACCTAAAACATCTGTTATTGGTGAAAGTGAAAATATTTTGATTAGAAAAGAAGATTATTTAACATTTTCAATATATGATTTAATTGAGTATAAGAAAATATTAGAAAAATTAAAACATGAAAGTGAAATGGCTCTTTCTTGCGGTAACATAAAAAGAAAAGAATTCTTTGATGAATATATAAAAGAATTATCATCTGGTAAATTAGATGTAATTAAAAAAAGTTCATCAAATAAAGTATTAATTCCAAATCATGTTAAAGATATGTATGATATAGAAGATAGAGTTTTAATGTGTGATGGGGTAGATCATATTAAAGTGTTTAAAAATGATGAGAAAAAGAAAGAGTATGAAAAAAGACTTATAAATAATTTGAAATAATGGGGTGTAAAATATGAATGATGAAGTTAAATTTATGACAATTGATGCAAAGGGTAGGATGATGGTTCCTAAAAGTTCAATACTTGGTAAAAGTGAAAAAATTTTGATTGCAAAGGAGAATGATATAACATTTTCTTTACATGATTTGATTGTGTTTAATGGGTATATTGAAAAATTAAAAATAAAAAGGGAAAAGGCTTTGGATTCTGGAAATTTAGAATTATTTGAATTTATAAACGATAAAATAAACTTTTTAATGTTTAGTAAATTTGGTATATCAAATTCTGATAATCAAAATAGGATTTTGATACCACCAATGGTTAGAGAAAAGTATGAGTTAAAAGATAAAGTTCTTTTATGTAATGGTGAAGATCATATTAAAGTATTTAATGGTATTGAAAAATATGAAGAATATGAGAAAAAACTTGTGAATAGTATGAAATAAATTTAGCGGTATGCTAAATTTTTTCTTTTGCTATTCTAATTATATATGTTATAATGGTTTATAGTGAAAAGTAGGTGAAGTAAATGGATTATAAATTTGTTATTAATGATTTTGAAGGTCCCCTTGATTTACTTTTACATTTAGTTAAAACTAGTGAAATGGATATTTATGATATTTCAGTAGAAAAAATTACAGAACAATATTTAGAATTTATTAGAAGAATGGAAGAAATGAATCTAACAGTAGCATCTGAATATTTAGTTATGGCAGCAGAATTAATTGAACTTAAATCTAGACTTCTTTTACCAAATAGTAAAAACGATGAAGATGACGAATATGAAGAAGATCCAAGAGAAAATTTAATAAATAGACTTGTAGAATATAAGAAATATAAAGATATGGTTGATACATTTAAGACACTCGAAGATGATAGAAGAAACATATATACAAAAGAACCAATTAATTTAGGTGAATTTACTGATTATGAAATTACAAATGATGGAAGTGTTACAGTAGAAGACTTAACAAAAGCATTATCCGATTTTCTAAAAAGAAAAGAAGATGAAAAGCCACTTGAAACAAAAATAACTAAAAAAGAAATATCAGTAACTGATAGAACTAAAGATATTAGAAATATATTAAGAGAAAAGAAAAAAGTATCATTCTTTGAGTTGTTTGAAGTAAAAACAAGAGAATATGTTGTTGTAACTTTTTTATCAATACTTGAAATGGCTAAATTTGGAGAAATAAATATTATTCAAGAAAATAATTTTAATAATATTGTAGTAAGTTTAAAAGAAGGTGAAGTAAATGAGTAGTGTGCTTGAATCTTTATTTTTTGCAGTAGGTGAAGATGGATTATCAAAAGAGGAACTAGAAAATATTTTAGAAATAGATGAAGAAAAATTAAATGAAGAATTAGATATTTTAAAAAAATTATACGAAAAAGAAGATAGAGGAATAACCTTAAAATTATTAGGTAATAAATATAAACTTGTTACAAAGGCACAAAACAAAGAATATATAAAAAAATTAACAGAAGAAGTTAGTAATACACTTAGTAAGTCAGCACTTGAAACACTTGCAATAATCGCATATAATGAACCAATTACTAGAATTGCAGTAGATGAAATAAGAGGAGTTAATTCATCGCAAATGATTAGAAATCTTGTTTCAAAAGGATTTATTGTTGAAGATGGTAAAAGTGATTTACCTGGTAAACCTAATTTATATAAAACAACAAATTATTTTTTAGATTATTTTAATTTATCAAGTATTGATGAACTTCCAAAAATAGATATGGATGATATAGAAGTATTAGAAGATGACGATTTATTTAATACTAGATATAAAGAAGAAATAACAAAAGAAGAAGTGGGTGAATAATTTGATAGGAGTATTAATTTCATCAAAAAAGGAATTTAATGAGTTATTAAAAATATATAATATAGGGGAAGATTATTTAGAAAAATATCCTTTTGGAGAATATTATAGAACTGAATTTAGAGGTAAAGATATAGTATTTTTTAGAAGTGGAATTAGAAAAATAAATGCGTCAGCATCAGCTCAGTATATGATAGATAAATTTAATTTGGAAAAATTAATTGTAATAGGAACTTGTACTTCATCTAATGAAGGACTTAATTATGGTGATATAATTATTCCAAGTAAAGTAATTGATTATGATTATATTATTAGAGAATTAGAAGAAGAAATAGATGAAGAATTATATTTAGTTCCTGATCAAGTTTCCATGCCAAATGAATATTATGATGGAGTACTTGGTACTAGTGATAAAGCTCTTGTACTTTGGAGTGATTATACTTTTTTAGCAAGTAATAGTATTGATGCATCAGATTTAGAAAGTTATGCAGTTTTGAAAATATGTAAGACAAATAATGTAAAATGTATTATAATAAAAGGGATAACTGATAAACCAATGAGGTCTATGGATGGATATAATGAACAGTTAGATGTTTATGAGGAAAATCTTCCAATAGTTATGGAAAAAATAATTGAAGAATATTTTATAGAGGTAATATAATATGAAAAATAAAATAATAACTTTAATAGTTTTAATATTTTTAAGCTTAATAATAGTTGGTTGTACAAATAAATCTGAGCCTGTAAAAGAAGAAAAAAAAGAAAATGAAGGTAATAAAGATACTTATATTAAATATGTGCAAGAACTAAAAAAAGAAGAAGAAAGTTCAGAAAATTTACCATTTGATGTTAATGTAGAATATACAAAAGAAAACGATAATGAAATTAGATTTGAAGTTTCTGTTGATAATGTAAAAGGAACTGTTAAAAATATAACAGCGCTTGCGATTCATGATAAACAAACAGATGATGTTTTTCCAAGTGTAGGAATTTTTGATGATGCTGTAACACTTACTGAAGGTGAGAAACCAGAGGGTGTTGTTTTAGCGGGATATATACCATATACTGGTAGTATTGATGATTTAAAAAATGAAATAACAGTAAAAGTATTAATAAAATATGAATATGAAAATAAAAAGATAACAGCCTATTATGTGACAAAAAAATAACTATATTAGTTTTATAATATAGTTAGGTGAAGAATATGAAGGTTAAAATTTTTGATGAAAGTCATGAGGCAGATTTAGAAGAAAGAGTAAATGAATTTTTATCTGAACATACTGATATTATAGATATAAAGTTTCAGGTAAGTATTGCAATGTTTTCAGAAGAACAAATATATTGTTTTTCTGCTATGATTATGTATAAATAAAGGGCACCATTTGGTGCCTTTTACATTATATTCATTGAATTTTGATAAGATGCATTTATATAATCACTACTCATTTCAGTATAATCAACTGCTTTTGGGTATAGATTATTTTCTAATTTTTGAAGTTTATTTTCAAGATTTTGAACTTTTTTTTCTAAAGTTGAAACTCTTGATTCTAAATTATTATAACTATTAGAGTTATTATTCATATTTGGCATCATCATATTACCTGGATATACAGGCATCATAGGCATACTAGGGTACTGCATATTCATACTATTATAAGATTCAAATGATGGTCTTTCATCATAAACGAAAGTTTTATCATAATTATTCATAGGTTATCCTCCTTATTTTCTTTCAATTTTAGTATATTCATATATTTATTTTTTGTGAACCATATAGTATAATTAATTTGGGTGAAATTTATGAGACTTAGAAATGTAAAAGGTTCAAAAGAAATAATAGAAAGTTCAAAATACATTATTTTAAATCCAGAAGAAAATAAAGGAAAATGGAAAGATGTATTTGGTAATGATAAACCTATTCATATAGAAATAGGAATGGGTAAAGGTGATTTTATAATAGGTATGGCAAAGAATAATCCAAATATTAATTTTATCGGTATTGAGATGTATGATAGTGTTATTGTAAAAGCAGTACAAAAATTAGAAAATGAAGAGTTAGATAACTTAAAATTAATAAGAATGGATGCTAGACTTATAGAAGATGTATTTGATAAAGAAATAGATTTAATTTATTTAAATTTTTCAGATCCATGGCCAAAATCACGTGCCGCTAAAAAAAGACTTACACATGAAAGGTTTTTAAATAGATATGAAAATATATTTAAAGGTAAAAAGACTATATTTATGAAAACAGATAATACAGCTTTGTTTGAATTTTCTATAGAATCTTTAAGTGAATTTGGTTATAAATTAAAAAATATTTCATTAGACTTACATAATAGTGATTTTGAAAATAATGTAATGACAGAGTATGAAAGGAAATTTAGTGAAAAAGGAATAAAAATTAATAGGTTAGAAGCATATAAAGATTGATAAAATATTAAATTTATGTTATTCTATTTATAGAATGGAGGGGCAATAAGTGAAAAGAATATTAAAGATTTTTTCAGTATTATTTTTTGTTGTTTTATTAAGTGGATGCAATAAGAATTTAGAAAAAGTATCTTATACAGATTATAATGAATATTTTAATTCTAAGGATGGTTATACTATATTAGATAAATCATCAGATTATGATTTATCAGTTATAAGATATTTAGAAGCAGGAAATGGTAATGTTCAAGTATTCTTTACTGAATATCAAAAAGCAGAAGATGCGAAAAAAGAAATAGAGGATTTATATAAGAATCAAAAAAATTATAAATTTAAAGAAAAAGATAACTATACTTATGTAAAAAATACAAAAGGAACATATTTTAAATTATATAGAGTAGATAATGTTGTTATTAATGCAGTTGCAGACAAAAAATATAAAAAAGAAGTTAATAAAGTGTTAAAAGATTTAGGTTATTAGTTTAACCTTTTTTAAGTTGCTTAAGGAGGAAAAGAAAATGAAAAAAGTATTATTATGCGTTTTAGATGGAGTAGGATTAAGTAAAATAAAAGATGGGAATGCACTTATTAATGCAAATAAACCAAATATAGATTATTTAATGAAAGAATATCCTAATAAAGGAATAAATGCATCAGGAACATTTGTTGGACTTCCTGATGGACAAATGGGAAATAGTGAAGTTGGGCATTTAACAATAGGTGCTGGAAGAATAATATATCAATCATTAGAACTTATTAATAGAGCAATAAAAGATGAGAGTTTTTATTCTAATGAATCATTCTTAAATGCAATTAGACATGCAAAAGAAAATAATTCAAAATTACATATAATGGGACTTTTAAGTGATGGAGGTGTTCATAGCCATATTAATCATATAAAAGCACTATTAAAACTATGTAAGAAAGAAGATTTTTCTAATGTATATTTCCATATATTTACAGATGGAAGAGATACATTTAAAGAATCAAGTATTTCGTATATTGATGATTTAAATAATGAAATAAATGAATTAGGTATAGGTAAAATTTGTACTATCTCAGGTAGATATTATGCAATGGATAGAGATAAAAGATGGGATAGATTAAAAAAATGTTATGATGTTATTGTTAATAATACTGGAAATAAGTGTGATAACTATAAAAAATATATAACTGATAGTTATGAAAAGGGAATAACAGATGAATTTATTGAACCTGTTATAATAGATGAATCAGGTAAAGTAGAAGATAATGATAGTATAATTTGGGCAAATTTTAGACCAGATAGAGCAATACAAATATTAAGAAGTTTAGTTGATCCTAACTTTGATGGATTTGATAGAAAAATATTTAATAATTTATATTTAACAACTATGATGTATGTATCAGATGATGTTAAATCAGATATAGCATTTAAAAAAGAAATAATAGATAATACACTTGGAATATACTTATCTAAATTAGGAAAAAAACAACTTAGAATAGCAGAAACAGAAAAATATGCACATGTTACATATTTCTTTGATGGAGGAAGAGATTTAGATTTAAATCTTTGTGACAGAGTTTTAATTCCATCACCTAAAGTAGCAACTTATGACTTAAAACCAGAAATGAGTGCTAGAGAAATAACTTCAAATTTATTAGAGAAAATGGATAATAATTATGATTTCATATTCTTAAATTTTGCAAATGGTGATATGGTTGGACATACTGGAAACTATGATATGACTAAAAAAGCAATTGAAACTATAGACGAAATGATAGGTAAATTATATAAGAAATGCGTAGAAGATGAATATTTATTTATAATAACTGCTGATCATGGTAATGCTGAAGAAATGATTGATGAAAATGGTAATGTAGTAACAAGTCATACAACTAATTTAGTACCATTTATTGTAACTGATAAAAATTTAAATATAGATAATGTAAATAAGTTATCTGATATCGCACCTTTTGTACTTAATTATATGAATTTAAATTTACCTGATGAAATGAAATAAAAAATATGTTATAATTATAAAAAGAGTAGGAGAGGGCATATGAAGAAATTTATCAATATACTTATATTTTTACTTATTTTTACTTTGTATTTTGTAACATTTATGATGATATATGATAATTTTCGTGAAAGAAAATTAAATAATCAGGAAAAAAATGCTCTAGAACTATTCGAAAATAAAATAGAAAAGAAAGATATAGAACCAGAGCCTGAAAAAACATATACAGTAAATTATAACGGATATACTATTTTGGGAAAAATAGAAATACCAAAGGTTGGAATAAGTACAGTAATTTTAAAAGAACATACTTATGCTGCTATGAGTATAGGATCTATAAAAACATATGGTGTTGATTTAAATGAAAAAGGTGGATTTGTAATATCTGCACATAACTTTAGAGGAAGAACTCCATTTTTCTATCCTGTTAGAAATTTAAAAGATGGAGATTTAATATATATTTCAGATAATTTAGGAAGAAAAATGACTTATACTGTTTATTCAGTAAGTAGGTATGTTAGCCCTGAAGATACAAGTTATTTAGTTCATACAGAAGATTATCACTTAACAATTGTTACTTGTGAAAATGGTGGTAAATCAAGAATAGTTGTTAGAGCGCATATTGTAGAATAAAGATTGATAAAACAATCTTTTTTATTTAATTTAAATATGTTATAATTAAATTAAATAAATGTAGGTGTTAATATGAATAAAGAAGTGTTTGATTTAAGTAAATTTAATGTATTGAGTTTAGGTGATTATTATTATTTTTTTAGAGCTTTAAATAATGAAGATCATAATGATATAATAAATGGTACTACAACACAAAATAATTTAATTACTGGAGTTAGGACTGACTTATCTAGATTTACAGGTAAAACATCATATACTAATCAATCAGAGATTTCTTTAGAGGAAGTACACGATCATGTAAAGTGGGCACATACTAAAGATACTAATTGTATTTCTTTAACTAGCAATGCAAATGTAGCTGAAACTTATGGCAGAGAAAATTATCACGATGAATATGTCATGGTAAAAGTAAAAAAAGATGAAATAAATAATGGTGTTTATATAGCTGGTTTATACTTGATGGATGAAGCAAATAAAAGAGTAAATGAAATTATTTCTAAATATGATCAAAATAGTTTAGAAAAATATTACTTTGATGCTATCGATAATGTAGAAAATAGATATCAACTAAATGAAGTTATTAAATTAATTAAGAGAAATTTAATAGATAAAAATTCGAACGATATTTCATTAACTGATACTTATGATTATTTAACTTTAGATGAATCACAAAATTTAGAAAAGGACAAACTTATATTAAAACTTGATATATTAAATGACAGAATTTCAAATAAATTTAGTAATAGATTATTCATCGAATCACTTAAATTCGCTTTTGCTTCTTCTGAATTAATTCATTATAAGGAAATACCAAAAGAAAAAGTAATTAATGTATCAAAAGAAGTAGTAGATGTATTTTCATTACTTCAACAAATGCCTAATTCAGATCAACAAATAAACGAAATCAAAAAATTTTTAATAAAAAACATTGAGAATATTGATAGTATTAGTTATCCATATGAAAATAATAAATTAAATGATAGAGATTTCTCAATAGAAAATATGTTTAAATTAACTGGTGGTTCTATTGATTATAATACAGCAATGGAATTATATTCAAAAGCGTATTACTTTGCAAAAGCAAAGTTAAGAACATATAATACAATCAATATGTTAAATAATATTTTAGGTAATGATCCTAAATATGAAAAAAAACTGGAATTTATGAAAAATAATACTTATGGAATAGAACCTGAAATATCTTCTAGATTAAATTTATCAAATATGTCATTAAGTGAGTCTGTTACAATAAATTTTAATGAATCAGAAAAGAAATTATTTGAATTACTTAATAATATGAATGAGGAAGAGCTTGTTAATATAGTAGAGAATAGAGAGAATTATTTAGTAGATAAATTAAATACATTTATAAATCAAGAATATGAAAATATTACTGGCAATAAACCAAGTCAAATTAGTGAAAATGAATATTATGTAGAAGCAATTGTTAATGGTCTTGATATGAATAGTATTTATACTAGAACAATTAAAGATAAAAAACTAACTAAAAATGAAAAATATGATATATGTAATGCTTTATATAAAGGAAATTGTAAAAATTTATACAATGCATTTATTCAAGCTAATGTAAAAAAAGATTTAATCCCTTATTATATTGTTAATTTATACTTATCCAAAGGATTTAAAGGATATAATTTTGAAGATTTATCAAATTTACCTGACTTAAATGAAATAATAAAGAAAAATATAGATAATTTAAATTATAAAATATCTGCACTTGATTTTGATGCTTTAAGAAATATAAAAGATGATGATAATGTTATAGAAGGAACAAATATAAATTTAAAAGATTATCAAAAAGAAACAGTTGATAACATTAATGAATTATTTAAAGATAAAAATTTTGCAGGAGTTGTTCTTCCAACAGGTGCTGGTAAATCCTATATAGCTATGACAAAAATGTTAGATTATAGAAATAGTAATATAGTATATTTTTCTCCAAATACTGGTATTAATAGACAAATTCAAAGACATATTATTAGAAATATAATTGGTTATAATTTAGATCCTGAAGAAGTAAACAAAATGATTCAAGATGTAAATAATTATGATAATTATATAAAGCAGTACTTTCCATATTTAAAATTCTATTGCTATCAAGGTTTAACAAATAAAGAAGAGGAAGAACTTGAAAAGCTTGATGCTGATTTAATAATATTTGATGAACTTCATAGAACAGGTGCTGATTTATGGTCAAAAAAGATTAATCAGTTGATAAAAAGAAATCCAAATGCTAAAATTTTAGGGATGAGCGCAACACCAGTTAGAACTGATGGTGAAGATATGACAATTACCATAGCTCAATTGGTAGGTGGATATTCATCTAAAGATTTATTATTTGGAAAACATTTAGCTATTAATATGGATTTAATACAGGCTATTAGAGATGGTATAGTAATTTCACCAAAAATAGTTGCATTTGATTTTAATTTAGAAAATACACCACAATATTTGGAAATAAAAGAAAAATATGAAAAAGAGACAGATCCTGTAAAAAAAGCAGAATACAAAGTAATTTATGATAAGTTAATGCAAATGATTTCAAAATCAAAACTTGATGGTATGAAAGAGATAATAGAAAAAAATATTGTTAATAAAAATGGTAAATATATTGTATTTTTACCTAGAATGAGTAAAGAACGAAATAATGATTATGAAAGTTATTTTAATTCTAAAATGTTAGAAATGAAAGATAATTTAGTTAATATTGATGAAAATCCTGAACAAAATTTTATTTATAGTGGATTATCATCTAGAGAAAATGATAGAATAATATCAGAGTTTGAATCTAAATTATCAGAACATATGAAATTATTATATGCAATTGATATGCTAGATGAGGGAATACACGTTGATGGTATCAGTGGGTCTTTTATGCTTAAACCAATTAGTTCAAGTTATATTAAGTTTTTACAAGAGTTTGGAAGAACGGTTTATGCTAAAGAACCTGGACATATTTATACTGATGCTGAAATTCCTGTAGTTTTTGATTTATATAATAACTATTTTTGCTTAAATATGGATAGAAAAATAAATAAAACAAATTCAGAAGATGATTTGGAAAGATTAATTAGAGTTAAAAGTTGGATTTATAAACATGGCTGCTATCCAGATATAAATAGTGTAAATGTTAATGAAGCAAGTAAAGCAAAAATATTGAAAAAAATTAAAATTAAATATGAAAAATATTTAGATTCAAAATTATTAGATAATTTAGATGAAAAGAAAAAAATGATGGTAGAAGGAATATTAGAAATAGCACAAGATTTAAATTTATTTGATATTGATATTCCTGATAGAGTAATTCCACCAAATGAAAAAGATATTGATCATGTAGGAACATTTGAACTTACTGCAGCACAAAGTGAATTAATTGATTTAGTTAAAAAATCAAGAAAAGTTGGTGGTGTGAGAAATCAATCTCCTAAAATTAGAGCTATTATGTGTATGTCTGTACTTGATATACTTGATGAATATGCAATACCAATTAATAGTGATACCTTAAAATTAGATATGACATTATCGGATCTTAAAGAAATATTACCACAATATGCAATAGATTTAATTGATGATTTAGGACTAGATGATGATTATCAAATTGGATTTGAATATAATGAAATAAAAAAATTATTATTCCATAGTAGAAATATACCTATAGATGGTTTAAATATAGAAACTGCGATTAGATATGGTTTATATGATAGTTTCATAGAAAATGATGAAACAAAATCGTTTGTTGATAATGATTTTATTGTTAAAGGACCTAGTGATTTTAGAAGATACAATATAAAAACAGGTAATATGTATGATAAAGATGGTTATAATATAGAAGGTTATGACAAGCATGATTTTGATAGAAAATTTATCAATAAAAAAACAAGAACGATAGTAGATGAATATGGGTTTAATTATTTAGGAATTAATAAAAAGACTGGTACTATAGTTGATAAACATGGTTTTGATATAAATGGTATTTGGTATAATTTAATAGATGGTAAATTAATATCTACTGAATCTAAATATGATGAAAGAGGTTTTACTATAGATGGTAAAGCACATGATCCAATAACTCATGAATTGATATATAAAAATTATTCGTCAGAATATGATTTAGAAGGATATGACATAGATGGTTATGATAAAAGAGGATTTGATAGAAATCATTTACATAAAGATACAGAAACAAAATATGATAGAAATGGCTTCGATTATTTAGGCAAAACTAGACCATTAAAAAGAAATAGTGATGGAAAAATTATTCGACCTATTGTAAATAAGTATTTCTTTAGTTCTGATGGTTATTATTGGGTAAGAACCGGAAATGGAAAAATTAAAAAAACTAATAGAATATATTCAGATAGAGGTTTTGATATAAATGGAAAACATTTAGATGGAAATTTATGTGATGATAGAGGATTTGATAGAGATGGTTTCTATTGGAAAGAAGATAAAAATGGTAACAGAATTAAAACAGAACAAAAATATGATGATGGTTATTTTGATGTAGATGGTTATTATTATGAGAAAAAAGATGGAGAGAGAATAAAGACCGACAGAAAAAAAGATGAAAATGGTTTTAATTGCTATCATAAATATTTACATTATATGTCATCTAGTGGTGGATTTACAGAACGTGATTATGACGATTATGGCTTTGATTATAAAGGCTATCATAAAAAAACAAAGGCACCATATAATGAAAGATATTTTGGAAGAGATGGTTATTATTATGCAGAATCTGAAGATGGTACAAGGGTAAAAAGTGAAGTAAAATATAATGAAAATGGTTTAGATTCAGTGGGATACTACTGGGAAAAGTTAGAAAATGGTACTAGAAAACCTACAGGTAGTAGGTATGGTGATGATGGATATAATATTTCAGGATTGGATAAGCATGGATTTAATAAAAAGAAAGAGTATTTAAATAGAGATAATGTATTTTATAATAATGAAGGATTTGATGCTGATGGTATAAGTAAAGATACTGGAGAAATATATAATAATAATTATTTTGCAGTGAATGAAGATCCTGAATTTTATTATAAAAATGGTGATTTTTCTGACACATCATATACAAACATAATAACAGGTACAAATTTAGATATACGTGGTTTTAATGTTCATGGAAAAACAGGATATCCTGAGTATTATTATAGAAGAGGAGAGTTGCAATTATTTAATCCTTCTATAAGATATTGGAATAGTGTAGCAGATGGATTTCATTTTGATATAAATGGAATTAATACAAGAACAGGTACATTATATGATGAAGAAGGGTATAATGCTTTCTGTGTAGATGAAAATGGTAATATGAAAGATGGAAATAAACATCCTGATATAGTATTTGCAGAAAAATATTTAGAAGAGTTAGATAAAGGAAATAATCCTTTAGAAAATTCATATATTAAAGATTATATTCAAACAATTTCTGATAAATTAAATAATACAATTGACAATGAAAAATTAGTTAGAATTATTTTATTTGCGTCTTCAAGAATGTATCTACCATTGAAATCAAAAATCGAAAATATTGTTATAAATAAGAATTCTTATTTAAATAGAAAAAAAGATTTATTGATGAAAGAAAAGGAAATACTTAAATCTATATCAGATGGAATTGACAAATCTGATCAAAGAGGTCTTAATTAATGATTATAAAAAAATAGTTCTAAAGTGTTATTTATTATAACACTTTTTTAATTATTACTTTTTTTTGTTTTAAAATTATGGTATTATATTATTAAGAATAATAATAGGAGGGAAAATTATGAATAACTTTGATTTTGATGATGATTTACCATTTTCTCCCGCCTATGAAGATGATGACAATAATAAAGAAAAAGAAAATAAAGAAAATGAAAGCAAAGTAAGTAGTGAAGATGTATTAAATTTTCTTTCTAATGAAAATGTTAAAGAAGAAATAAAAGATGATTCTATAAAGGAAGAATCATTAAATGTAAACTTAGAAAATAATACTGAAGATAATTATCAAGATAGTAATCCATTTATAAATAATGATTTAAATAAAGCTGATAATGAAATAAATATTCCAGATCATAATGAAAATCTAAATAAAGAAGATTTATTTAGCCTTAACTTAGATGATAGTGATGAAAATATAAAAGCAAAAGATTTATTTAAACCAGATGTTAAGGAAGAACCTAAAAAGAAAAAAGCATATAAGAACACAAAAGAATATACTGAGTTTGTTAAAAAAACATCTAGAGTTTTACCAGTAGTCGCATTTTTATTTGTTTCTCTAATCGGAGTTTATGTCTTTGTTAATAAGGCAAATGCTGATTCAATTAACCTAATTAAAATAGAAGAAAATTCAAAAACAGGTTACATAGATAATTCTGGTGAGGTAATTGTTAAGCCAAAATATTTATATGGAACAGATTTTTATAAAGGATATGCAGTTGTAAAAAATTATAATAGTTTATATGGAATAATAGATGGAAAAGGAAAAAATAAAATAGCATTCGGAAATATATTTTCAGCAACTCTTTATGGTAATAGATATGCAGTAAGTAAATTTACAAATGAAGGGTTAAAAATGGGACTTATGAATGAAAATCTTGAAGAACTTACTAGATTTAAATATGATAATATTACATATTCTAAATCAGGTGTATTTATTTTTACAAGAGATGAAACAATGGGTGTCATGAATAATGAAGGTAAAGAAATATATACTTATAAAGTTGATGAAGTAGACGATAGAAATATATCAGTTGAGGTATCTAATATAATAGATGATAGTACATCAGATATGTATGCTAAAATAAAAATTAACTCATCTTCAACAATAATAAATACAAAAACAGGTAATGAAGTATATAAGTATACATTAGATGAAATTAATGTACTTGATAATAATGTATTTTATATTAAAAATAAAACAGGAAATAATAGATATTTTGTTATAAAAAATGATAAAGTAGTATATGAAACTCAAGATTATAAAAGACTTAGAATTGAATCACTTGATTCAGATATTGCTATTGGTATAAAAGAAGATGCAAGTATTGATTATATAAATTTATTAACTAAAGATGTAATCAATAATAGTGAAGGAGTAGATTATACATATTCTGATGGCGTTGTACTTCAAAAGAAATATAATTTTACTGCAAAAAAAGAAATATATACTATATATACTCCAAAGAAAGAACTAGGATCATTTAGTGATATTAAACCACTTGATAATACATATGAAAATGATTATATGATAATAAAAACAGAAAATAATAAATATAGTTTTATAAATAAAAAAGGAAGTAAAATAACAGGAAAAGAATATGAAACTGCATCAAACTTTAATAAATATGGTTATGCAATTGTTTCAAATGATAATTCATATGGAGTAATTGATGGAAAAGGTAAAGAAGTAATTTCACTTAAATATGATGGAATAAAATTCTTAAATGATTCACTATTTAAAAATATAAAGAAACTTACAAATAAAGAGCTATTTATTTTCGAAGAAAATGGCAAATATGGTATAATTGATTCTGATGGTAAAGAACTTATTAAACCAATTTATGATAGTTTTGATATAATAACTACAAAATATCCTATTATAAAGGGAAAATATAATGGAGAAAATGTTATTATAAATTTAGAAACGTTTAAAGATTTAAGTATAAAGTCTCCAAAAAAAATACAAGTTTATGAAAACTATATTATAAGTAATAATAGTTATTATAATTATAATGGAGAAGTTATTTATACGGTAGGAGGATAATATGAAGAAAGGATTTACATTAATTGAATTACTAGCAGTTATTGCAATACTTGCGGTTATAAGTGTAATTGCTTATCCAAAAGTTATAGATACAATAGGTGCATCAAGATTAACAGCGTATAATGTATCAAAATCAAATATTGTAGATGCTGCAAAATTAAAGTATTTAGCAGATGTAAATTCTACTTCTATAACTGAATATACTGTTCAAGACTTAATAGATACAGGCTATATAAAAAAAGGTACTAAAAATCCTTTAACAGATGAAGAATATGATAATAATACGAAAGTTTTAATAACAAATAATAATGGTGTTATTAAGTATGAATATATTGAAGGAAAAACATTGTATGATTATGTAAGTACAAAGAGTGAAAAAGAAAATGTTTATAAAGTGAATAATGAATTTATATATAAAGGTAAAGATAGTTTAAATTATGTTTCTTTTAATAAAGAAATTTATAGATTAGTTAAAGTAGATATGTATAGATGTGCATATTTAGTTAAAGAAACAGATGAAAAAATAGATAAACAAAATATAGCAGAATATGAAAAGTCATACACAAATGATAATTTTGATGAAGAAGTAAGAAATAAATTATTTAGTGATGCATCCATTATTTCATTAGAACTTTATAATCAAACTATACTTAATAATGCTTCATATATAAATATGGATAATAATGATTGGATTAAAGATAATAATGAATATAAAGTTATGACTATGAATAATGAATTTACAAGTGTTGATAGCGCCAAAACATATATTGTTTTAAAATTAAATGGAAATGTTACTGTAAGTGGCGGTAATGGAACACAGTTAAAACCATATGTATTAAATTAGGAGATGTATATAATGAAAAAATTAAGTAAAATAATATTTCTTTTCTTCTTCTTTTCTTTATTTTCAACAAAAGCATATGCGTATTCTGATGATTATGTAATATCAAAGTACGATGTTAATATAAATGTTAATGAAAATAATTCATTTGATATAACCGAAAAAATTACAGTTGATTTTAAAAATGAAAAACATGGTATTATAAGAAAAATCCCATTACAAAATGAATATCATGATAGTGCTAAAATATCAAATCTAAAAATAAATGAAAATTATACTAAAAGTGAAGAAAATAAAGAATTACAATTAAAAATTGGTGATGAAAATAAAAAATTTATTGGAGAAAAAGAATATATTATAAAATATAATTATAAATTACCAATTAATAAAGACGAATATAATGATGAATTTTATTTTAACATAATTGGGGATGACTGGGATACAACAATTGATAATATAACATTTAAAATAACAATGCCAAAAGATTTTGATAAAAATGAGATATATTTTACATATGGAAGATATGGATCAACTGATAGTGAATTAATAAAATATACAGTAAATAAAAATGTAATAGAAGGTAGTTATATTGGTATACTTGATTCTTATAATGCTATAACTGTTAAAATTAATCTCCCAAATAAATATTTTAGTCTTGGATTTATTGGTAATTTACCTTTTATAATACCAATAATTTTGACTTTAATATCAATTATAATATTCTTAATAAAAGGCATAAATAAAAGAAAAGAATATCCGGTTGAATATTTGCCGCCTAAAGGATTAAACAGTTTAGATGTATCTTATATATATAAAGGAAAAATAAGTAATAAAGCTGTAGTTTCATTACTTATATGTCTTGCAGGTAAGGGATATATAAAAATAATTGAAGATGGGAAGGATATTAAACTTCAAAAATTAAAAGAATATAATGAACGAAATAGATGTGAAAGAATTTTCTTTGAGGGATTATTTTTAGGTAAAGATAGTGTTTATATATCTTCATTAAAAAGGAGATTCTATCGTACTATTGATGAAATAAGAAAAATAAAATTAAATAAAACAACTCAAAATAGATATTTTGAAAAAAATAATAAGAAATATAAAATAGTAATATTAATAAATATGATATTAAGTTTTGTTGTTTCTTTATTATTAGAGGCATATTTAGAAAATGCTCAATTGATATTACTTATTTGGTTATTATTAACCTTAACACAAGTTCCTTTTCTATTCACTAAGAAATATACAAGTATTAAGATTTGCATGGGCGTATTTTGCTTTGTATTTTTATTAGGTGCGGCATTTATATTAATGGAAAATATAAACGTTATATATATCGAATTTGTATGTTTATTAATAATGTATTTATGTTTAAAAAATATAAAGAAAAGGACTGAATATGGAAATGAATTATTAAATAAAATAAAAGGTTTTAAAAAATTTCTTATAGCAGTTGAAAAAGATAAATTAGAAGCATTAGTAGATGAGAATCCTTATTATTTTTATGATATATTACCATATGCTTATGTACTTGGTATAACAAACAAATATATTAAAAAATTTGAAGGTATTGCATTAAAAAATGAAAATTTCTATAGTAATGATACCCTTGATTTTAATCAAATGAGCCGTTTGATAGATGATAATATGTATAGAATAAATAGAATTATTACAGCACGTGATTTTGAATATAAACCTACTGAAAATTCTGGTTATTCGTCATCATCATCTTCTTCATCATCTTCCTCTTCTGGATATTCAGGAGGAGGTTCCGGTGGTGGAGGCGGAAGATCTTGGTAAAAGATTTAAAGAACAGAAATGTTCTTTTTGTTTTATTATAAATGCTTTTTGTGGTATACTTTTCTTGGTGATTACTTATGAAAAAAATAGAATTATTGTCTCCTGCGGGTAATTTAGAAACATTAATGGTCGCAGTTCAAAATGGTGCGGACGCTATTTATATGGCAGGTAAGAAATTTGGTGCGAGAGCATTTTCAGAAAACTTTAATGATGATGAAATAATAGAAGCAATTAATTATTGTCATTTATATGGTGTTAAAATTTATATAACTATTAATACAATTGTTTATGATGATGAAGTAGAAGACTTTATTAACTATGTGGATTTTATATATAAAAATGGAGTAGATGCTGTTATAATTCAAGATTTAGGTATGGCAGATTTAATACATAAAACATTTCCAAATTTAGAGATGCATGCTTCAACACAGATGAATGTTCATAATATTAATGGACTTAAATTCTTAAAAGAAATGGGTTTTAAAAGGGTAGTACTTGCTAGAGAAGTTCCTATAGAAACTATTAAAAAAATGAAAGAAGAAGTTGATATAGAACTTGAAGTATTTGTTCATGGTGCTTTATGTATATCTTGTTCTGGAGAATGTTACTTTAGTTATTTTGAATGTAATAGAAGTGGTAATAGAGGAAAATGTGCCCAAGTTTGCAGGCAACCATATACATTATTAAATGGTGACAAAAAAGTAGAATTAGAAGATAAATATTTACTTAGTCCAAAAGATTTATGTACTATAAATAATTTAGATGATTTAATTAAAATAGATGTAGATAGTTTTAAAATAGAAGGAAGAATGAAAAGTAAGGAATATGTTGGACTAGTTACTAGATGTTATAGAAATAAAATAGATTATGATAAAGTAAGTCATGAAGATATTACTAATATGAAAAAGGTATTTAATAGAGGATTTACTTTAGGTAATCTATATATCAAAAAGGCAAAAGAATTTATTAATGGATTTAGACCTAATCATTTAGGTGTATTGATTGGTGAAGTAATTGATTATAAAAAAGGAAGAGTAAAAATAAAACTATCTGATTATATAAATCAAGGTGATGCAGTTAGATTTATTCAAAATAATGAAATAGGATTTTATTTAAATAGAATATATAAAAATGACTTACTTGTTAATGGCGCTAAAAAAGGTGAAATTGTAGAATTAGATTCAAAAGAAGAAATAAAAAAAGGAACTAATGTTTATAAAACAATAGATATAAAATTAAATAATTATATAAATGAAACAAGTATTAATTTAAGAAAAGTATTAATAGATGGAGAATTTAAAGTACAAAATAATAAAATTATATTTACTATTACAGATAAAGAAAATACAGAAAAAATTATTCTTAATGATTCTGTTTTTAAAGCAAAAAATAAACCTACTTTAGAAAGTGATATAAAAGAAAAATTAAACAAACTTGGTAATGATATTTATGTATTTGATAATTTAAAAATAGATATTCCTTCTGATATATTTATACCAATGACTACTATTAATAATCTTAGAAGAGATATTATAAAAAAATTAACAGATGATAGAATTAGAGTAAAAAATAATTATCAAAAGAATAATGTAATATTAAATAAATCAGGAATAAAAATTACAAATGATATATTTTTTGAAGTACAAAATAAAGAACAATTAGAATATATTTTAGATAATACTGATTATAAGTGTTATGTAAATAATGCACTACTATACTCACAATATAAAAATAATGATAGAGTAATATTTAAAATGCCAAGAATTAATAATTCAAACATGATAAAAGAAAATACTTTGATTTCAGAAATAGGTGAAATAACAAAAAATACAACTACTGACACATATTTTAATGTTGTTAATTCATATTATGTAAATTTTCTTTATAATAAAGGTGTAAAAAAGGTAACACTTTCATATGAACTTACAATAGAAAATATTGAAAATCTTATTAAAAATTATAAAAATAAATATAATGAAGAACCTAATTTAGAAGTGGTTATTTATGGAAAATCAGAACTTATGATAAGCAAGTATTGTCTTTTAAATACATATGTAAATAAAGAAAAAGTATGTAATGAGTGCACTAAAGATTATTATTTAGTAGATAAATATAATAAAAAATTTCCTATTAGAAGTGAAATTTGTTATATGAAAATACTTAATTATAAAGATATTAATTGTTTAGATAAAATAGATAAGTTACAAAGTATTGGAGTTACTAATTATAAGATAATACTTGATAGAGAAAACATAGAAGAAATAAAATTAATTATAAGTGCTTTAAAAATAAAAGAAAATATATTATAATTTTGTTAGAGGAAAATGATATGAAGAAAAATGGTTTTAGTTTAATTGAATTACTTGCGGTTATTCTTATTCTGGGTGTTGTTTCAAGCATTGGAGTTATTAAATCAATTGAGATGAGTAACGATGAAAAGAAAAAAGAATTTGATAATTTAAAAGAAATTATAGAAGAAAATGCTAAATTACTTGTTAGTGAAAATGATGATTTATATAAAGGTATTGCAAGTAAAACAACTACAGAAAATAGTGATATATGTAAATTTTCTTATAATGAACTTGTTAAAAATAATCTTATGGATGAAGGAACAATTAATCCTTTAACAAATAAAAGTATTAGTGAAGAAGATTATTATATAATTGTGTCAAATGAAAATGGAAAATATAAATATACTTTAAAACAGTTATCAAATGATAAAGAAAATTATGAAGAATGTATTAATGAGTAATAATATAAGTTATTTTATTTAAGCGTGTAAGTTACTTTTTCATATATTATATGTGAGGAGGTAACTTTTTATGTCTTGTCAAAATTTTGAAGAAATAAAGAAAAATCTAGAATTAAGCAAAAATTTGAGAAAACTCGGAATTTGTTCAGTAGTTATTGGCCCAACAGGACCGACGGGTCCAACAGGTCCATCAGGAAGCGGAGCAGGTGCGACAGGACCAACAGGCCCAACGGGACCTACTGGAGCAACAGGTCCAACTGGTATGACAGGTCCTCAAGGAGAAAGAGGTCTTCAAGGTCCAATTGGTCCACAAGGAGAAATCGGTCCTACAGGACCAACAGGTGCTCAAGGTATTCAAGGTGAAACAGGACCAACAGGTCCTAGTGGAACAACGCCACTTTCATCAAATGAGGGAATAGTTCATGCTAGTTTTCTTGAAAATGAAGATACTGGTGTTATGGAATTTGATAATACCTGGTTTGTACCTAATCCATCAGAATATTTTAAATTATTAGATAATTCACATATAGAAGTTGAACCTGGTATTTATAAAATATCATTTTCTTGCTATATAACAGGTGTTGATGCTGATAATGGTATAGAAGTTTATTTGATGGATGATACAGGAGCCGCTATTAAAGATTTTGACTATAAGTTAGAACAAGGTACTCTTAGTCAAATGAATTATTCAAGGGTAGTATTATTCAGGTTTGAAAAAACAACTATATTAAGTGTATCAGTGGTGTTACTTGGTGATAAAGGTACATCTAGTGTAAAAGTCTCGGATACAAATTTAGTTTTAGAAAAAATACATGAATAAAAAATTAAAGACAAATGCTTTTAAAATTTGTCTTTTTTTGTTATAATATTAATGCTTATTTCTTTAGTAAAAAAATGAAAGGAGAAAATAATGAGTAAAATTAAAATTTTTAGTTTAGGCGGACTTAATGAAAGCGGAAAAAATATGTATGTTGTTGATGTTGATAATGACTTATTTATTTTTGATGCAGGACTTAAGTATGCTGATGATAAAATGCTTGGTGTTGATTATATAATACCTGATTTAAAGTTTTTGAAAGATAATTTAAAAAGAATAAAAGGTATATTTATAACACATGCACATGAAAAATATATGGGTGCAGTAAGTGATATTGTTAAAAATATTCCTAGTATAAAAGTTTATGCAACTAAATTTACTGTGGATATTTTAAAAAAAGAATTTGAAGATAACAATATTAAATATAATAACTTACATTTAATAAGTGCTCATAAAAATATTAAATTTGGTAAAAATAGTATTTTTCCAGTTAGTTTAACACATTCAGTACCAGATACTGTTGGATATGTTTTAAATACATCTGATGGTGCTATTTGTTATACTGGTAACTTTGTATTTGATTCTAGTATGACTGGTTCATATAAAACAGATATTGGTAAACTTGCTTATATTGGTAAACAAGGAGTATTATGTCTTTTAAGTGAATCAGAATATGCTGATAGACCAGGATATACAACACCAAATAATAGAATTGCAAGTGATGTAAGAGATGCACTTTTACATAACGAAGGTAGAATAATATTTACTGTATTTACAAATCACATATCAAGACTTCAAGAATTATTTAATGAAGTAGCTAAAACTCATAGAAAAGTAGTAGTTATGGGAAAAAGAATGCAAACATTAATTAATTATGTAATTGATGAAGAATATGTAAATTTTGATAAAGAACAAATTGGTAATTTAAATAATCTAAATGATAGAGATGCAATTATATTAATATCTAATGAAAACGAAAAACCATATGTAAATTTAGATAGAATTGTAAACGGATATGATAAATATGTTAAAATAAATCCTAGTGATACAATCTTTTTCCTAGAGCCTGTTCAAGTAGGTATGGAGAAAAAGGCTGCTAAAATAACAGATGAAATAAGCAAAATAGGAGCAAATGTTATAACATTATCAAGTAAGAATCATTTATTAAATCATGCATCACAAGAGGATTTAATGTTAATGCTTAACTTAATGAATCCAAAATATTATTTTCCAGTAATTGGTGAGTATCGTCATCAAGTAGAAAATGCTAATATAGCATCTAGTATAGGTATGGATAAAGATAATATAATACTTAAACTTAATGGTGAGGTTGCTACATTTGTAGATGGAAAATTAACAGAAGATAAAGAAATAGTTAAAGTTGATGAATTATTAATAGATGGTAACTCAACTCAAGATATTGGTGAACTTGTACTTAAAGATAGAGAACTTTTAAGTGATAATGGTATAGTTATAATATGTGCTACATTAAATAGAAAGACTAAAGAAATAGAAGCTGGGCCAGAAATATTAACAAGAGGATTTATCTATGTAAAAGAAAATAATGAAATAATTGAAAAAATGAAAGAAATTTCTCTTGAAGTTATTAATTCAAATATTAGTGATAACTATGTTGAATTTAATAAAATAAAAAATGGTATTCGTGAAGAATTAGGTAAATATTTATTTAGTGAAACAGAATGTAAACCAATGATAATTACAGTAATAACAGAGATATAGAAAAGTAATAAATGCTTTTCTATTTTTCTTTTCTATGATATAATTATTAAAGAGTAGATGAGGCGTATAATATGGCAAAAAAGAAGCAAAAGAAAAATCAAAACAAATCTGGTTTTAAATATCCAATAGAGATTAAAGGTATTATTTTTATCGTTATAGCAATTATTGGTTTTTTAGGATTTAAAGCAAATATTCTTGGAACTATTATTAAAGGATTTGCAATGTTTTTAATGGGATCATTTGATTTTATAGTTTTAGCATTTTTATTAATATTTGGTTCTTATATGCTTGTTAAAAGAGAAAATCCTAAGTATTTTTCATCTAGGATGATAGGAATATATATATTCTTAATTGGACTTTTATCACTTGCACATTTAAATTATATAAATGAAAATGCTGGTTTTTTTGAAACAATGAAAAGTACTATTGATGAAGTAATTAAATGTATTAATACAAAGGTAAGTTTTGCAGGTGGTGGAGTAATAGGTGCATTCTTTATATCTATATTTAATATTTTACTTGGTAAAATGGGAAGCATTATAGTTATTAGTGTACTTATGCTTATTGGTGTTATTTTAGTTTCTGATTTATCAATTGGAGATGCAATTACTAATTTATTTAGTAAGTTTAAAAGAAAAGAAAAAAAATCTAAAGATAAAGAAGATGATGATGAATATGAGTATGAGGAAGAAGACTATGATGAAGAAACTGGTGAAGTAATAGATAAAAAAGCAAAAAGAAAAGAAGAAAAGGAAAAGTTAAAACTTGCTAAAGCAAAACGACTTTCTTATATAGAAGAGGATGACGAAGAAGAAAGAGAAGAAGTCATTCCTAAAAAACAAGAAGAAGAGAGAAAAGAAGAAACTCCTGCTTCTAATAAATATTTAAATTATGTACTTCCAGATCTTAGCATACTAGATGCTGGTGATAATAATTCTAAGAAAAAAGGTCAAGCAAAAAATGAGGCTTTGATTTTAGATAATGCTAAAAGATTAGATGGTGTACTTAGAGACTTTGGTATAACAGCAAAAGTTAAAACTGCCCACGTTGGACCATCAATTACACAGTATGAATTAGAAGTTAAATCAGGAACAAAAATAAGTAAAATTAAAGCATTAAGTAGTGAGATTGCTCTTGCACTAGCAGCAACAGATGTAAGAATACAAGCACCTATTCCAGGTAAGAGTACTGTTGGTGTTGAACTACCTAATAAAATATCTACAGGTGTATCATTCTATGAAATGATGCAAGAACTTTTAAAAGAAAATTCTGATAATAAACTTCGTGTTGCACTTGGTAAAGATATAATGGGACAACCTATATTTATGGATATTAATAAAACACCACACCTTTTAATCGCAGGATCAACTGGTTCAGGTAAATCAGTATGTGTTAACTGTATTATAAGTTCAATACTTATGAGAGCAAAACCAGATGAAGTTAAATTAATAATGGTTGACCCTAAAAAGGTTGAACTTACTATGTATAACTGTATCCCGCATTTATTAATGCCAGTTATAACAGATCCAAAAAAAGCATCAGCAGCACTTCAAAAAGTTGTTGATGAAATGGAAAAAAGATATGAATTATTTAGTGATACAAAAACTAAAAATATAGAAGGTTATAATGCTAAATTAAGATCACAAAATGAGTTATTACCAGTTGAATCACAAAAACCATTATTACCTTATATTGTAGTATTAATTGATGAACTTGCTGATTTAATGTTAGTTGCATCAAAAGAAGTAGAACAATCAATAATGAGAATTACACAAATGGCAAGAGCTGCAGGTATACATTTAATAGTAGCAACTCAAAGACCATCAACGGATGTAATTACAGGTGTTGTAAAAGCAAATATACCATCTCGTATATCATTTGCGGTATCATCACAAATAGATTCAAGAACAATACTAGATCATCCTGGTGCTGAAAAATTACTAGGTAAAGGTGATATGCTTTATGCACCAATGGGAGCAACTTCTCCAACAAGAATACAAGGAGCATTTATTTCAGAAGAAGATGTTGAAAAAATTGCAAATAAAACAATTGAACAACAAAAAGCAGTATATGATGAAAACTTTATGAAACTTGATGAAGTTGGAAGTAAAACAAGTATTGATAAAGATGATGTTGATAATGATGACCCATTATATAATGATATAGTTGAGTTTGTTATATCAACTAGAAAAGCAAGTGCATCATTACTTCAAAGAAGATTTAAACTTGGTTATAATAGAGCAGCAAGAATAATCGATTTACTTGAAGAAAGAGGTATTATTGGACCTGCAAATGGATCAAAACCAAGAGAAGTATTGGTAGATAATGATGAGGAAGATGAAGAATAAGAAGGAGTACATAAATGTTTGATAATATAGAAGATGAAATAATGGATGACGCAGAATATTTAACAATTGTAAATCCTATATTAGAAAATAAAGAATTTCAGAAAATTGGTGGATGTATTCATCATGGTACAACAAGACTTTATCATTTAATGAGAGTATCGTACTATTCATATAAAATAGCAAGAAAATTAAATCTAGATTATGAAAGTACTGCTAGAGGAGGAATTATGCATGATTTCTTCTATAATGAAAATGGTGGAGCAACTATTGATGGAATAAAATCTACATTTACACATAATAAAATAGCTGTAGAAAATTCAGAAAAATATGTTGGTTTAAACTTTAAAGAAAAAGACATTATATATAAGCATATGTTTCCTTTAACTTTGAAGTTACCAAGATATAAAGAGAGTTATATAGTATCAATAGTTGATAAAGTTGTTGGTACTGTAGAATTTTGTAAAAAACTTAAATTAAATGTTAAATTAAGTGGTCTTACAGTATTAATGCATTTTATAATATTTTATAGAGGATAATTTGTTTTATCCTTCTTTTTTTGTTATAATGTAAAAGAAGGGACGTGATGATATATGGCTACACCATATCAAAATGTTGCTAAAGCAGCATTAATAAATTGGAATGGATTAAGCGAAGATGAAGCAATTTCAAAAATTAATAATGAGTCTATTTCTGAACTTGAAAGTCAAGTATATGCAATGAGTTCAATGAAATATGCAGTTATTGGAATTTCTAAACAGATAGGATTAAGTGAAGAAGAAACAACAAAGTTTTTTGATGCAGTTATAAATGGACCAGAAAATGCTGAAATATTTAATACTGTTAAGGCTAAATCTAAAGATTTCTCAGAAGAAAAACAATTAGGAGTTTTATCTACAATTCATGATGGATGGGTTATTGATAATTCTAATGAAAAAACATTTAATAAAAAATGTGATAGAAAACAACTTAGACAATATGCTCCTTTAGAATTAATTGGTTGGAATGAAGTAAAAAGTGATTTATTGTTTTTAAATCCAATTTTAAAATCAATAGACGTAAATGTTAATGAAAAAAATTTGGAACAGTCATATCATAATAGAGTTGCAAATTATATCTTTTGTACCGGGTTTTCCGGTTTCTTTTTGTTCGCTCTCATTTTCTACTCTTTTTTAATTCTGAAAATCCACATAATACCATTGCGGCACACAGACCCGCAAACATCAATTGCCACGGGTTCCAAAATGCGCCAATCAGACAAACAACGCCCAACGTTCCAAATGTCGCAATAATCGCTTTCGCTTGGAACCTATCGGAAAACATAACGTCCGCCATGCGTTCAAACCATTGTAACCCGTTATTCTTCATAGCCAAACAAATAATTAGGGGTACAATTACACATTTCGCAAATGATAACGACCCATTCCGGGCGTATCTGTTTAGTCGTTCCGTTACATAAGTTAGTCATATTAACTTGTTGTGCGCTTTCGGTGCGTCCCTCCCATAACCGGGCGGCAACCTCTTTTTTATAAACTTTAATTCCGGCGGTTTGCGCCCGTGCGATTGCCTCGTTTACTCTTAATTTCGTCATTTCTGCCATTTCTTTAGTCTTTTATTGTTAATAACTCGGTTCGTTGCTCTCTTTGTGTCCGCAATGCGTACACGTCATTTCCTCCCAAATTGCGGTATATTCCGGCGGGGTCAAATATCCGTCGCCTTCGGTCTGTTTATATTCCCCGTCGGTAACTTCCATTTCGCCGCCGCATTCCGGGCAATCGTCGTTACCCATTAAATCCAAATCCGGGACAATGAAATATACCCGTTTCAGATACACGCCCAACGCCTCGGAAATAGCCGCATAACAATTGGCGGTTTGTTCCTCGGTTACGT
>OGYE01000033.1_pt1 | contig 59413 bp, 64 predicted proteins | sample 1576471 | NCBI WGS metagenome assembly OGYE01 (sample SAMEA3541532, study PRJEB24748) | human gut metagenome | biome: human gut; feature: human-associated habitat; material: faeces | place: China | collected 2012
CTATTGTCTCACAAACAGCCAGGAGATTAAATCCACCGATTTATTTTCCGCTTACAGAGTAAGGAAAAATGCAGTGATGTATTATGCTATCTTAGCTACGAGGATAGAGTTTCGTATCTCGTTAAGCCGATTCTTGAAGTGATTCAGGAAGCTGATGACCAACTGGAACGTTCTGAAATTCGAGATACGTCGAGCTCGTGGCCTTGTTGAAAGAAATAATTTGTACAAAATCAGTAAGAAAAAAAAGAAAGGACCAGCGATAGAAGATGAAGACAAATGATAGGCAGCTTATCGAACTTATGAAAGAGGTGGACAGTGGCGCTGCCCAGCTTCCTGATTTTCAGCGAGGCTGGGTATGGGATGATGGCCGTATTCGATCACTAATCTTGAGCGTCATTCACAATTTTCCTGTTGGTGCGGCAATGTTCCTTGAGTATGGGAATGCGAGCATTCGATTCCAACACAAACCGATTGAAGGTTCGCCGGTGAATCCAGCTACTGTACCAGATGAACTAATTCTTGACGGTCAGCAGCGTCTGACGTCTCTTTATAATGCGCTTTACAGCAGAAATCCAGTTCAGACGAAGACCGATAAGGGAACGCCCATCGACTGCTATTATTACCTTAATATTGAGAAGGCTCTCAATCCAAAGGCCAATAATGAAGAAGTCGTGATTTCTGTACCTGCGATTAAGAAAATCACATCTGATTTTGGCAGAAAAGTCGATATAGACCTTTCTACAAGAGAGCAGGAATTTGAACTCAAGATGTTTCCGCTGAATATCATACTGGATACATCGGAAGAACAGAATTGGCAGAATGAGTATTATAAATATTACAATTATGATGTCGGGGTGATTAAACAGTTTACAGAGTTGTTCTCACAGATAATTAATCCGACGCAACAGTATCAGATACCGGTCATTCTTCTTGATAAAACTACCCCGAAAGAAGCAGTATGCCAGGTTTTTGAGAATGTAAATACGGGAGGTGTTTCGCTGACTGTATTTGAACTTGTTACAGCCATCTTTGCAATGGATGACTTCCAGCTTAGACAAGATTGGGAAGATAGAAGGAAAAGGTATTTTTCCGGTGACCTGTTGTCAAAGGTAACAGCTACTGATTTTCTGACGGCGTTGACCTTACTTTCATCGTTTAAAGCAGGGGGGACTGTCAGCTGCAAAAAGAAGGATGTGCTTAATCTGACGCTCGACGCATACAAAAAATATGCTGACAGCTTATGCAATGGCTTTTCGCTTGCTGAGAAGTTACTGAAGGAAGAACGGATTTTTTCAAGCTATGACCTTCCGTATAGTACCCAGCTGATACCTCTCTCGGCTGTTTGCACGGCTCTTATGGATGATAACAGAATCCACACAACTTCTGTCAGATACAAGGTCAAACAGTGGTATTGGTGCGGTGTATTTGGTGAACTGTATGGTTCGGCGAACGAAACCAGATATGCGAACGATATTGTTCAGGTCGTGAATTGGATTAACAATAACGGAAACCTGCCAAAGACCGTGACTGATTTCTACTTCAACCCGATGCGCCTACTCGGAATGCAGTCCCGCCAATCTGCTGCTTACAAAGGGGTGATGGCGCTTATCTTGAAAAACCATGCTCAAGATTTCATTTCTGGTATGGAGATGGATTTCTCAACATTTTCAAATGAGAAAATCGACATTAATCATATATTCCCGAGAGATTACTGTACTAAGAACGGCTACGACAAACTCAAATGGAATAGCGTTGTGAACAAGACACCGCTCTCTGCAAGAAGCAATCGTGAAATTGGAGGAAACGCCCCTTCTAGCTATCTTAAACGACTCGAGAAGAAAGGCTCGGTATCGTCTGCTGATCTTGACAAATATGTAGAATCTCATTGGATTGATCATAACTTGCTCCGTGCGGATGATTTCCAAAACTTTATTATCGACCGGGCAAAAAAGCTCTTGGCCGCCATCGAGAAGGCAACCGGGAGAACCATTTCAGGCAAAGATTCTGATGAAGTGAAGCAGGCTTTTGGAGCAGCATTGAATTAAAACATTCAGATAATAAATTCGTACTATGTTATAATGAATATGTGAGGTGATACGTATGAATGGAGATGGTTTTTGGGATTAGTAAGATGAGATTGATGTTCTCCATGAATTAGGGAAAGAGGATTGGTAGCATTGGGTAAAAAACTTTCTTTAGCAGCTGAAGTGGCTGAAAAATATCACGCTGGTATGACTGATAAGGCGGGAAAACCTTATATGTGCCATTTAACGTCGGTTTCTAACGCTGTACTGCCTTTGGGAGAAGACTATGCTGTAGTCGGTATGTTGCATGATACCTTAGAGGATACGGAGATGACGAAGGAAAATCTTTCTTCATTATTCGGAAAAGAGGTAGCCGATGCCGTTTCTCTTTTGACTCATGATGATAAGGTACCCTATCTGGACTATGTACGGGGAGTTAAAAAATCTGGTAATCCATTAGCGATTGCTGTCAAGAAAGCTGATTTAAGAAATAATATGGATTTAACCCGTCTGCCAAACGTAACAGACAAGGATTTAAAACGGGTGGAAAAGTATAAGAAAGCCTATGCGATTCTGACTGGGGATGAAGTCTGATAATGACCGTAGAAGATATAAAAAGAGCGGATACAGAATCTCTGGAAGAGTGGTTTGAAGATGGCACCTGGAAAAGTTTTCCTGAAGATGCTCAAAGAGAATTACTGGCCAGAATATCTGATTATAGGGTACGCAATTCGGGTGAATGGGATACTCCTATTGAAGAAGTGTTTAAAACGCCCAAGGTTCAGAAGATGATCAGGGAAGGCTTTTTTGATGACATGGAAGAATACTTGATAGACCCTAAAGAATAAACTGCAAATGTGATCGGTCATCCTTGTCTGCCGTTTCAAATCTTCAAATCCGATTCTGCATAGAGTGCCGCATAGCCAGCCAGGGCGATGCGGCCTTTTTCTATGTGGCAATAGAGTTCGCCGCCCCGTTTCGAGGCCTGATAGGCGACGAGGTCGGTTTTGCCGAGTTTGGCTGCCATGACGGGGATGATGTGGCAATGGCCGCTGCCGCAGACCGGGTCTTCCGGGACGGCGAGTTTCGGCGCAAAGGACCGGCTGACCGTGTCGTATTTGCTGCCTTTGGCCGTGATGTTGCAGAGCAGGCCGTCGAGCTGTTTGAGTTTGGCCATGTCAGGCTGGCAGTGGATGACGTCTCCTTCGTCGGCCAGGACGCAGACCAGGTCGCGGGCGAGGTAGGCTTCGACGGGGCGGACGCCCAGGGCTTCTTCCATGGCGTCTGTGACCGGGACGGGTTTCATGTCATAGGCCGGGAAATCCATGGAGAAGCGGTCGCCGTCACGGGTGACGATCAGTTCGCCGCTGAGGGTCTGGAAGACGTAGCGGCTGGCGTCGGGTTCGACGAAATGGGCCAGGACATAAGCCGTTCCCAGGGTCGCATGGCCGCAGAGGTCGATTTCACCGCCCGGCGTGAACCAGCGCAGGTGCCAGTGATCGCCTTCTTTGACGGTAAAGGCCGTTTCGGATAAGCTGTTTTCTATGGCAATGTGCTGCATCAGTTCGTCAGGCAGCCACTGGTCCAGGACGCAGACGGCGGCCGGGTTTCCTTTGAAGATTTCCTTGGTAAAAGCGTCGACAATGTAACATTTCATGAGACAGACCTCCTTTTTTAGTCATCGTATCACAGCTTGACTGGACTGGCAATGAGGGGCATGGTATAATTTTACTCAGAATGATTTTACTCAGAAATTTTTTAGTCAAAATATTCTGAGTAAAATAAAACTGAGTAAAGGAGTGGGCCTATGTTTATTGGAAGAAAAAGGGAACTGACGCGGCTGCAGCAAATGTATGATTCGCCAAGGCAGGAAGTGATACTGATTTACGGACGCCGGCGCATTGGTAAGAGTGAGCTGATTAAGCAATTTTTACAGGCGCCTGAAGTGACTGGGCTGTATTATCAATGTAAGCGGACGACGGAAATGAATAATGTGCAGAGCCTGTCCGCTTTGATTTCCGATGTGTATCAGTATCCGCCCCTTGCTTTTTCGGGAATGGAAAAGCTGCTGGAGTTTCTTTTTCAACGAGCCTGCCAGGAAAAACAAGTCCTTGTTTTGGATGAATACCCTTATTTACGGCAGACTGTCGCCGGGTTGGACAGTATACTGCAATCTTTGATTGACACGTATCGGGAGCGTTCGCAGCTGAAACTGATTCTTTGCGGGTCCTTTGTGGATACCATGAAATCGCTCATGTTGGAAGAAAATCCGTTATATGGCCGTGTGACCTTAGGGCTCCATGTCCACCCTATGGATTATTTTGAGTCTGCGCAATTCTACCCCGACTTTTCCTTGGAAGACAAGGTGCGTCTGTACAGCGTTTTTGGCGGAGTACCTTATTATAATAGTTTGATTGATCCGGCACGGAGTGTCCGGGACAATGTCATCTCTCTGCTGGTGGAACCAGGCGCTCGGCTGGAAAATGAGGTGCAGATGTATCTGTTGGGAGAATTATCGAAATTCATTAATGCCAATGAGGCTTTCGAGGCCTTGGCCAGGGGATTTCACCGCTACAAGGATATTTTGTCGCAATCCCATATTTCCAGCAGTCCGGCTTTGTCTGAGGTCTTGAAACGACTGATTCTCATGGAGCTCGTTGAAAAAGAAGTGCCTATTAATGATGTACATAATAAAAAACGAGCCAGTTACCACATTTGTGATAATCTGGCCAGTTTTTATTATCGGTATATCTTTCCTTATAGTTCACAACGGCAAATCATGGTGCCGGACGTTTTTTTTGACCGGTATATTGCGGCCGATTTCGCTCAGGTTTTCGTACCGAAGCGGTTTGAATCGCTGTGCCGCCAATTTCTGATCCGCCAGAACCGGCAGGGACGTCTGCCGGAAATCTTCGATGCCATCGGGACCTATTCTTACGATTTGCCAAAAGAGCATAAGAATGGGGAATTCGATGTCGTTACGCATGATGATAAAGGTTACATCTTTTACGAAGCCAAATTCCGGCAGACGCCCATTACGGATGCCATGATTGAAACCGAAATCCGCCAGGTCCGTCAGACGGGGATGGATTGTTATCGTTATGGCTTCTTTTCTCGTGCCGGCTATGAGGTGACTCCCAGACCGGACGTCATCCTCTATACGCTGGACGATTTGTTTGAAAGCTGTTAATGACTGGCTTTCTTGACCTTGCAGGCTACGGTGTAGATGACGGCACACATGACTAAGTAGGCGACGATGCCGAGGTAGGTGGCTCCCGGCGTGACGACCCAGTCTTTGAGGAACCAGTCGATGCCGCCGATGTGCAGGACGGCGCTGATGAGGCTGCCGATGGCGCCGCCGGCGACGAAGCCCGAAGCGACGGTGCTGCCTTCACTGAGGCGCAGGGCGTTGAGGGCGTCGTCTTTGCTGCTGTGGGAGACGAAGTACGATACGAGGCCGCCGATGAGGACAGGTGTATTGATTTCCATGGGCAGGTAGGCGCCGAGGGCAAAGGCCAGGGGCGGGACCTTCATCATCCACAAGAGGAAGGCGAAGAAGGCACCGGCCATGTACAGCGGCCAGGGAGCGGCACCGCCGTCCATCATGGGTTTGACGATGGCTGCCATGGCGTTGGCCTGCGGCGCTGCCAGGGCGCCCGGTCCCGTGTAGCCGTAGGCGTGGTCGAGGAGGAAGATGACGCCGACAGCGATGAAGCTGGAGACGATGATGGACAGGATCTGCCACTGCTGCATCTTCTTCGGCGTTGCCCCGGTCAGGTAGGCGACTTTCAGTTCTGACATGAAGTTGCCGGCTACGGCCAGGGTCGAGCAGAGGAAGGCGGCCATGAGCAGGATGGCGATGATGCCGGAGCTGCCGCTCATGCCGGCATTGCCCATGAAGACGGCCGAGACGATGATCATGAAGATGGTCATGCCCGAAACGGGTTCGTTCCCCGTAAAGGCGATGGAGCTGATGCCGACGACGGAGAGGAGGAACGAGAAGATGAGGATGATCGCCCCGGCCAGCAGGGTCTGGGTGATGTTCTGTGAGCAGGTGACGTGGAAGAAGAGCGTGAACAGGGCACACATGGCCAGGGTTCCCGTGACAATCTGGCTCATGGGCAGGTCCTGCTGGGTCCGCAGGAGGCCGGCCGACGAAGCCGGGCCCGACGTGAACAGGTCCGAAGCGGCCCGGCGGATGACCCGGCCGACGACGCCGGACATGGAGACCAGGCCGATGATGCCGGCCATGGCCAGCATGCCGATGCCGATGTGACGGACGTACTGCGAGAAGACGGCGTCGATCGGCGCATCGGCCAGGAGGACGGCCTGGCCGTGGAGGGTCATGACGTGTTCGCCGCCGAGGTAGTAGACGACGGGGATGCAGACGAACCACGAGAAGAACGAGCCCGCTGCGATGATGGCCGCGTAGCGCAGGCCCGTGAAGTAGCCGATGCCCAGGAGGGCGGCGTCGTTATCCAGGCTGAAAGCCAGCTTGTATTTCACCGCCGCGGCCTGGCCCCAGGAGAAGGTCAGCGTCGACAGGACTTCCTGCCACCAGCCCAGGGTGTTGAGGACGAAGTCATAGGCCATGGCCAGGAGACCGCTGAAGACCATGACATGGGCCTTGGAACCGCCGTTGCAGCTGAGGACTTCGGCAGCGGCCCGGCCGGACGGGAAGGGGTAAGCCGCATCCATTTCTTCACAGAAGTAGCGGCGGAACGTCGTCGCCAGGAGGACGCCCAGGACGCCGCCGAGGACGATGGGGATGACCATTTCCGTATAGGTCAGCTGGCTGTCGAGCTGCAAGATGAACAGGGCCGGCAGGATGAACATGACGCCGCCGATGATGTTGGTCCCGGCGCTGGCGATGGCCTGGATGTGGACCGTTTCCGGGAAGGCATTCTTGCGCTTGAAGAGGACGGCCATACCCATGGCCAGGACGGAGACGGGCGCAAAGGCATCGACGGTCTGGCCGATTTTCAGGCAGAGATAGCCGACGGCCAGGGAGAAGAGGGCGGCGAAGAACAGCCCCCAGCCGACGACATAAGCATTGATTTCAACGTAATTCTGGTCCGGAGACATGGGCGGATCATAAGGACGCCGCTCCGGATGGGATTCAGACATGATAAAAACCTCCTAAAAGTATAAAGATTAGCTGGAAAATCAAACGATTAACCTATTCAATACTATTTAATTTTAAAAGATGAGTTTGGCCCTGTCAATGGGAAGATACGTTAGATATAGATTTTGTAAATAAAAACAATTATCCGTTGATAAATTATTGAATATGGAGTATAATAGGTGACATAAGAAGACGAAAAAAGGAGGCTTACTTATGAATATTGTAGTTTTGGTAAAGCAGGTTCCTGCGATTTCGGATATTGAAATCGCCAAAGACAACAACTTGGTCCGTGTCGGCGCTCCGTCGATGCTCAACCCGGTTGATAAACACGCCATCGAAGCGGCCGTAGCCGTCAAGGATGCCATCGGTGGTACAGTGACGCTCCTGACCATGGGCAACGCCCTGGCCGGTGAAATGATGCGTGATGGCATTGCTATCGGTGCCGATAAAGGTGTCCTCGTCTCGGACGAACGCATGGCTGGCTCCGATACGCTGGCAACAGGCCTGGTATTGGCCAAGGCCATTGAAAAATTGGGCGGTGCCGACCTGGTCTTCACGGGCAAGCGCTCGACCGATGGCGATACGGGGCAGATTCCGCCGGCTATTGCCCAGCGTTTGGGCATGGCCCTCATTTCCTATGCCAATTCGGTCAGTGTCGACGGCACGACGGTAACGGCTACGCGCCTGAACCACGACGGCATTGAAACGGTACAGGCTCAGCTCCCGGCTGTCGTCTCGGTTACGGAAAAGAGCAACACGCCGCGTTCTCCGAAGATCCGCGGCAAGATGGCTGCCAAGAAAGCCGTCTTCGATGTCTGGAAAGTGGAAGACCTGGGCCTCGATGCAGCAAGTGTCGGGAAATCTGGTTCGGCGACGAAAGTCACGGAACTCTTCGCACCGGAACCGAATCCGGTCGGCGTCATGATCGAAGGCGCTACGCCGGCAGACGCTGCGGCTAATCTCGTCAAAGAACTGACTGCCAAGAACTTGCTGTAAGGAGGGCTGAATTATGGAATTGAAACAGAATATCTGCGTATATATAGAAATCGCCGGCGGTGCCCTGAGCCCGCTGAGCATCGAATTGTTGGGCAAAGCCCGTCAGCTGGCCGATGCCAAAGGCAAACAGGTCGTCGCCTTCGTCGCCGGTGCCGATACGGCCAAAGCCAGCCAGGAAGCCATTTCCTACGGTGCTGATGCCGTCGTCGCTGTCGAAGACAGTGCCCTGGCTGCCTACGATTCCGTCTTGTACACCAAAGCTATCGCCGCTTTGGCTGAAAAATATGAACCCAGCGTCATCCTCATCGGCGGTTCGCCCGATGGCCGTGACCTCGGCGGCCGCCTGTCGGCTCAGCTCGGCGTCGGCCTGGTCGCAGACTGCACGGACGTCCGCTTTGAAGGCGATGACGATACGCTGACCTGGATCCGTCCGGCTTATACGGGCAAGCTCTTCGTCAAGATCCAGACGACGACGCGCCCCCAGCTGGCTACCATCAGCGACAAGATTTTCCACGGCACGCCGGCTGACCCGGCCCGGAAAGGCGAAATCATCAAAGAAAGCGTCGACTTCGCCGGTGCTGCTCCGTCCGTCAAAGTGACGAACTTTGAACCGGTCGAAAAAGAAGCGGAAGAACTGACCATCACGACGGCCGATATCGTCGTCGGTGCCGGCCGCGGCGTCCAGACCGAAGACGGCATGAAAGCCGTTCAGGCCTTTGCCCAGCGCATCGGCGCAGCCTTCGGCGTATCCAAGCCCCTCGTCGACAAAGAATGGGCCCCCTATGAATGGCAGATCGGCATTACAGGCAAGAAAATCGCCCCGAAGATTTACATCGCCCTGGGCATTTCCGGCGCCATCCAGCACAAACTCGGCATCCAGGACGCCGGCCTCATCATTGCCGTCAATAAAGACCCGGACGCACCGATCTTCAAATTCGCTCACTACGGCATCGTAGGCGACCTCTTTGAAGTCATGCCGGAACTGGAAAAACAAATTAAAAAGATCCGTGGCTAGCAGTTAGCCACTAACCACTAGTAGCACGGATTTTGTAGGGGTCGCACGTGGGCGACCCGTTCGGGATTTGGATGGCTCTTCGAGCAAACTGATTGGGACATCATACATATTTCGGAGCGGGCGCCCCACGTGGGCGCCCCTACAGAAAATAGGCTGTCGCACATGCGACAGCTTATTTTTTATGTTATAAAATTATAAATAGCTAAGAACAGCGTAAAACCGCTATTTTTAGCCATTTATAATTTCATCCACTTGTGTCTATTTCTTATATAAGCACCTTATAAGCACTCATTCATCTAAGATGGTGCTGGCTTCCTCATCCATACTGGGAAGATAATTAAAGTACAGGTTGAGTGTCGTAACCACAGATGTGTGACCTAATCTCCTACTCACCACCTTTGGATTTACGCCATGCACTAAGAGCTGGGTGGCATGATAGTGTCTTATATCATGAAATGTGAATCCTTTCGGCATATGAGCGGCCTTGAAGACAACAGTATTTATCTCCTGTAGCCATGAAACCGATATAGGGCGAACTGTCCCATTGTCCCTTGAAAAGACATATGGACTTTTCTTTGACAGGGTGTCTAAAGCCTCAAAGGCCTTTGGGGTTACGTAAATTGTCCTATAGGATGTAGGCGTCTTTAGCGGACTGTCTACACCCTCTGTATTTAATTGATTGTTGATGGTGATGGTCTTGGTGTCTTTATCCACACACTTCCATTTAAGACCTAATAACTCTCCTCTCCTCATTCCTGTAACAGATGCAAGGTAAAGAAGCACATAATACCAATGAGCGTATTTCTCCGCTTCCTCTAATAACTTATGGAACTGTTCAGGTGTTGGAAGCACCATAGTGGATGCTTTTGGTAAGACACGCCGTAGTTGAATATTTGCAGTATCCCATACATTTTCCTTTATATACCCTGCACGTTTCGCTTCGTTGAATAGGGAAGATAACACGGTCTTTTTCGTACGTAGGGATGATGATTTATAATGATGGGGACTATTTATCAATGATTTATAATAATCTTCAATCATGGCCTTTGTCACATTCTCTATCATCATGTCACCAAATACTTCTTTAAAGGCGTTAATGTGCGTCCGATACGATTTCAAGGTGGCTAAAGACACAGCTTGTTCCTTGGTGTCTAAAAACTCATCACAAACGTCCTTGACGCTCTTAGACACACCCTTTGATACCTCACCTATGTTATATTTGTGTCTTAGCTCCGTGATGGCGTCGATGACTTCTCGCTTGGTGTCTCTTGTTACTGATTTCCTCTTTTGCTTGCCATCAATACCAACTCCAATCGTGATGGTGGCTTTGTACTTCCCATTGGGTGTCTTGGTTATCGAACCTTCACCCTTATTACGTCTTTGTCGTGTTCTTGGCATTGTGTGTCTTCTCCTTTCGGGTACGCTTAGAATCGCTTAGATACGCTTCGGACTTTAAAAATTCTAAAAAAATCTGTGAGGCCTTACGTGACGTGCTTCGAGTTCCGCTTTCCCCCATATGGCCTTCGTTTCGGCCGCTCCACATCTTTACAGTACCTCTAGTACATTTTCAGTCTTTTCCACTCTGATTATACACCATGGCAAACTAGCCAGCCTTATTGTATCGGCCATTACACTCGATAATACCCTACATCGCTTACTATCAAGCTCTATAAATATCCTACGTGCTTATTTAGTGCTTGTCAACTCTCGTTTACATATATTATTTATATGGTACACACGGGTACGTGTAAGTATGTAGGGTATTTTAGCGAACATCTGTTTTATTTTATATATGAATGGTTGTTCATATGTTCATGGGAGTGGAACGGTTATCTGTTGTGTTTTGAAATTTTGTTCAATCGTGGTTTTACATGTGTTCTGCCATCTGTTGGTATCTCAAAGTTATCGCTTAGTACCTCTTAGTACCACTTAGTATTTCTTAGACTCGCTTAGTACCTCTTAGACGCTATTAGTCCTTTGTAGTGGCCAATACAATCACACTGTATAGTATCTAATAGTAATGATGAGAAGACACAAAGACACACAGAGATATTTATGATATGATAGGGATACATAAAAATTATAAAGAGGTGTTGAAAATGATAGGTTTATTTATTTTAGGACTAATTGGATTAATAATTTATAATATCATAGACACACAATCATTAATCAATAATGTAAGATGTATACTTTTAATGCTTTTCAGCTTGTGTGCTTTACGAGCAATGGCCGCTTATACGGATAGAGAAATAAAACTGCTAACGATCGCTTTAGTTTCCTGTATCGTGTGTGTTGTCTGTATTGCTTTAACCTTTTAAAAATATAATCATACACTGATAATAAAGGCCCTATATGAGCATTTAAGCTTGTATAGGGCCTTTTTGTGTGTCTATTCCTTTTCGTTATTCTTTATCCATTTAATAATAAGCATACGCAATAATTCACTGCTATTGATTGCCTTTTCCTTACACAACTTTCTGAACTTATCTCGTGTGTCTTTCTCAATCCTTATTTGCATGAATACTGAATTTTCCATTTTTTGATTACTCATGTTATCACCTCTTTTATTTATATACTCATTATAGCAAAAAGAACACTAAAAGTCACTACAAAAAACTACAAAAATCTCTTGACAAGTGTAGTGCTGTTTGGTATACTTTAGTCAAGCTAAAGGACACTACAAAACACTACACACGGTGTCCAAAAAAAATTAGCTTCAAACGTCACTACAAAGAGTGACAGTTAGCAATGAAAGGGGTACTTATTATGACAGACGAAAAATTGAAAGAAATGCTTATTAATCAGATGTACGAAATGGATGAAGAGGACGTTCTTTATATCTGGAACGATTACGCTTATGACTGCCGTCCTGATGATGTCATTTATGAAAATGAAGAAGACGTTTTGAACGCCTTGTTTAGTCATCCTAGTGACGCCATTCGTGCAATCTATTTTGGTGATTACACTTTTAACGACCCGTGGTTTTATTTCAACGGGTACGGCAACATTCAAAGTGTGTATAGCCTCATCCGTGACAAAAATAGCATTGTTTACCTCGATGATTTAGCAGACTGGCTAATAGAAGATGAACTGTACGAAAATTACGACTTTGAAATTGAAATTGATGACGATGATGACGAATAAAGCACATTAACTTGTGTCTTTATCAGAGGCCACAAGCCTGCCTTGTGGTCTCGAATAAGGGCATTAGTACCTTAATAAGCATTAGAAGGGAGAAAATTATGGAACCCAAAATGATTTTTAAACCGACAGAAAAGCAGTACACCGCATTACAGGACGCCTTTGATTATTTCAATGAAAAATTGTTCAAAGACAGTCTACCACAAGTTATGCTTACCCTTAACCGTGAACGCAACACGTTCGGCTACTATGTCCCATCGATTTGGACGGACGACAAAGGCGTCGAACAATGGGGTGAAATTGCACTAAATCCTGATTACATCCTCAAGGATGGCAAGCGGACGGACAAAGAAGTCTATTCCACATTGGTGCATGAAATGTGCCACTTGTGGCAGGAATATGATGGCTCCGCTCCACGCCGTTGTTACCATAACAAGGACTTTGCGGAAAAAATGGAGCGTGTCGGGCTTATCACGTCTTCCGACGGTACGCCCAACGGGAAGCGGACAGGTCAGCACGTGACGCATTACATCGTAGAGGGTGGGCCGTTTGATCTAGCTTTTCAGAACATGCCTAAAGAATTACTTATTCCATGCCATACGCTTTTTGCTCTCAAGGGAGAAGCAAAGAAGAAAATCAAGAAAGCCCGCCCGAAAACGGTTACATACTTCTGCCCGAAGTGCGGCGCAACTGTAAAGGGCAAGGAAGACACAAATGTTATTTGCGGCGATTGCATGGAAAAAATGCTCGTCAAGACAGGACGAGACAGATAAATTGTAACGGCCAGTACAAAAAAGCAAGGGGCTGAAAAGTCCCTTGTGACACTGGCAGAAACGGAGAAAGAACCATGATAAAACATTACTGGCACAAAGTAGACGGCCTTGTCTACATCGCCTGTATTATTGGCCTCTGTTGTCTAGCCAATTACATCGAACATTTATAGGGGGGGAATAATCATGATGAAACAAGTAAGCATTGATGAAGCAAGAAAAGCCCATGAAAACGGATAGGCTGTTTTATTATTGGGGGATTCGTGGAATGAAAAAGATGAAATTTCTGTAGAAATTGGGGGCGAATTAGTATTGCCAACTGATGATTGTTGTCTATCTTTATTATTTTTTAATCAAGCACCAAACGTATGTTTAAAACACTAACAAACATTTTGTCAACCTAAAAGTTTAATTGTGGCACTTATCGAAAGAAAGAGAAAAAATGTGTCACTTAAAGAAAGGAAGTAAATGCATATGGAAAAAATCAAGGGTACTTTACAAGAACAATTAGCACTTGAAAAAGAATCTAAACAGTTAGCGGAACAGGTATTAAAAGCTACTTATGCTCAAGCGGCCCTAGACGGTAAAGCAGGGGAAACGAAAGTAGGAAGTAAATTAATGGAACATGTATTTTCTGATTGCTATGACAATGTGAAAAACGTTTTATTTCCTCAGAAAAAAAGAGGGGTAGTACCAAAATATCAAGGTGTTGTAAATCAACTCAAGGCCCTTTATGAAGGGGATGAAGACACACTAATTAAGATGAGCGTTACCACAATTTTAAATACGCTTATTGGTGCTGTCTTACATAGTGCGGGGGATACTTATACGTACCTTGATTGCTTTATGAATGGGCTTGCGGACGACTTTAGGGAAGAAGTAACGAGTTATGAATACTTAAAAAACGCCACACGGCAGGATGGGGCCTTTTTTGAAGACGGTTTGAAACATAGGGGGCAAAAAGAATACAAAGTACAATATGCGCATAAAGCATATAAAGCTATGGGATTTACACCTCAAGAATTAGACACTACCAATTTATATAAATTGCTACTTGTCTTAGTGGATGCGGTTTTAAAAGGTAGTGGCTACTTTGAGTACAAAATAGAAGCAGAAAACAAAAACGGTAAACTTGTACAGCGTAAAGCCTTAAAGGCCGCCGACTGGCTTGTAGAAACATGGGAAAAAGCATAGACATGCTTGCTTTAAATACATATAAATTCAATCCGTGTGTCGTACCCCCTAAACCGTGGGGTAGTGTTTGGGAAGGCGCTTATTATGGTGCAAATGCTCTTTTTGCTCATTTTATCCGTGCCAACTTTAACCAACATAATGTTTACATGACACAATACCTTGAAAAATGTGAACAGTTGGATTTAACATGGCTTTTCGAGTGCGTTAATGCTTTACAGTCAACACCTTTTATAATTAACGAAAGAATCCTTAATACCATGGTGTCTATTATGGAGAACCACGGGGGCTTAGGCGGTCTTCCCAGAACGGACGAAACGCCCAAAATTCCACATTTGATTGACCCGACACCCGAAGAACTTGAAGCCCATAAAAAGCGCCTTGTTGCCTATTACAAGCACGAAAGGGCTAGAGTATCCAAGGTACTCAGAACAAACACCTCTTTAGGTTGTGCAAAGAAGTACAGCAAGTATGAAAAAATCTACTTCCCATGGAACTTAGATTATCGTGGCCGTATCTACCCTATGTGTCCTGCCTTGAACCCCCAAGGAGACGACACACAGAAAGCTTTGCTACTCTTTGCAGAACCGACACCATTGTCTAGCGATGATGCCCTCAAGTGGTTTTACATTGCAGGTGCAGGCTTTGCAGGTCTTGACAAGATTCCCTTTGATGACCGTATTAAATGGGTACTTGATAATGAAGACAACATTTTACAAAGTGCCGCTTCACCCTTGACGTACATATGGTGGGACGAAGTGGCAGGGGATGAGAGTCCTATGGAATTTCTGGCATTCTGCTTTGAGTTTGAAAGACTCCGTGTCTATCAATCTGATCATGATGGATCTGCTGTTGGATTCAAGTCGGGTCTTCCTATCAGCTTTGACGGAACCTGCTCAGGTCTACAGCATTTCTCAATGTTGCTTGCAGATGAAATTGGTGGCAAGAACGTCAATCTAATTCCTGATGAAACCGTACATGACATTTATCAAGTTGTGGCGGATAAAGTGAATGTTGTCTTACATCAAGACGTCATTACAGGGACGGCAGACGATTACAAAAAAGACAAAAAAAGTGGCGAATATGTACTTGACAGCAAGGGTAAAAAGTGCATTGTGTATGGTACAAAAGAGCTGGCTACAGAATGGTTGTCTTATGCACAACAAAAGTTTGGTACAGATGGTATCAAGCGCAAAGTGTGCAAGCGCTCTGTCATGACTCTTGCGTACGGCAGTCGTAAGTATGGATTCTCCGAAAACCTCAAGAGCGACATTATCAAGCCATGGATTGACGAACATAAAGACAACCCGATTTTCTTGAGTCGCTCTCAGGCCGCAAACTATATGGCAGGTCTTATTTGGGATGCGGTAACGACTACGGTTGTAAAGGCTGTTGAGGGCATGGAATGGCTGAAAAAGATTGCAGGGATGATTGGAAAGAACGGAGAGGCTGTAGCATGGACAAGCCCCAATGGATTGCCGATTCAACAGAATAAGTTTGTACCTAATATTGAAACATGTAAGATGCGCTTTAATGGGGGTTTTATTCGCTTATACGTCCCTAAAGAGGGTACAGATATAGACACACGAGGACAAGCACAAGCAATCGCGCCAAACTTTATTCACTCTATGGATGCTTGTCACATGCAACGGGTTATCATGAATCAGGCAGAAAAGGGGAACAATAATTTCTTTATGATTCATGACAGCTTTGGTACAGATATGGAACACGCAGGGAGCATGTTTAAGGCAATCCGCGCCGAATTAGTCAACATGTACAAAGGACATAATTATTTAGAAGAATGGCTGGATGATGTAGAATATCTTTTACCCTCGAATAAAGAAGTGCCTGAACTTCCAACAAAAGGAAATTTAAATCTTGATGAGGTGATAAACAGCAAATACTGCTTTGCATAAATATTACATGGTTTGTAATTGTGGCACTTAACGAAGAGAAGAGAAAAGAACTATAAGATACTTAAAGTAACTATATATACTTAAAGATACTTTAAGATACTTATAGTTCTTTTATTATTAATTATTGATGATAATTAATAATTAATATAAATAATTTAAGTATTTCTCTTTTTGTGTGTCTTTTTCTCTTTGTAGCAAGACACACATTTAATTGTGGCACTTAACGAAGAAAGAAAAGCTTTCAAAGGGTGTCTTTTTAATTGTGGCACTTAACGAAGAAAGAAAGTCTTCAAATCTATTTTGCTTTTTGAAAGGAGCATAAACAATGACAGAACAAACAGTACGTAAGCGAAGGAAGACCACCACAAACAATAAATATTTAGTGTCTTTAAAATTCGCACGTATCACACCAGACGCAAAAGCGCCTTATCGGGCTACAGCGTCCTCTGCTTGCTATGATGTCTTTGCAAATGACACAGTGACGCTATATCCGCAACGTGGGCAGGACAAGGCTTATAAAGTACCCACAGGCGTAGCGTTTGAAATTCCCGAAGGATATCATTTAGAGGTCTATGTACGGTCTTCTACAGGTTTAAAAACAAAACTGAGATTAGCCAACGGCACAGGGATTGTTGATAGTGACTATGTCGATGAATTGTTTTTGCTTGTTGAAAATATCGGAAGTAGCGTTACAAGAATCAATAAAGGGGAACGTATTGCACAGGTTATGCTTGTAGAGAACGTTCCGACTAAATTAGTAGAAGTGGATTTCCTTGCAAAAGAAGGGACACACGAAGGATTTGGAAGCACAGGAAAGGACTAGAGGAACCATGAGAGAAATTAAAGTAGGCGACGACGTTATCATTACGGATGTTCGTAATGTCTTAGGTAACAATGATAAGACAAGTGATTCTGTAGAGGAATACATGGCTAAAGTTGTGTCTATTACACAGGGTGTCGGTGGTGATACATGGTATACATGTAAGTTGGCTGTGATGAATAAAACGCTTACATTCCCTCAGTGGGAGGTGTTCTTAGTGGATGGAACCACAAAGGATGCGGATATTGAGAATAACATTAATATCCATGATACCGTATGGGTGGATATGTCTAACTGGTCTAAATGGTATCCTACACCACCACACGACAGTGGTTATGCAGAAATTATGTCCTCTTATGATTCCCCTGATTTTTGTAATAATACATATAAAAGATACTATAATGTTCGCTTCCGTGGGAGTGATGATGTGGTTACCGTACATGAATCACGATTGAACCCAGTTTATATCCCCCCTCAGCATGAAGAGAAAGACACACAGGAAGACACCATGCATGATAAGCATTATCGTGAGACTGTTGTTGAACCTATTCTTGTCATGCAGGCGCTTTTTAGTCATGATGAATTTATCGGCTTTCTCAAGGGCAATATCCTTAAATACCGACTCCGTGCAGGGCATAAGGGCGGAGAGGAAGAAATGAAGTCTGATCTTGATAAGATTCATGTCTATGAAGAATGGCTCGAAAGGGCGAAGAAAGGTGAACGTATTTAATTGTAGTGGTCACTACAAAAAGGAGAAATGAACATGATGGAAACCATGAACAAACCTTATGTTGCCTATGCAAACAAGCTCATGCGCTTTTTACATGATGGAACTTATGACAATGATACCTTGTGTCTTTTAGGCGTCATTGCCGCAAAGTCTCGCAGAAAGCATGTAAAGCTCAATGATGGCATTAAGACAGCCGTCACAGATTTGTTGCTTGAAAATGCTGATGGCATGATTTTAATTACTCGTGCAAAATTACTGTAAAGGAGAAATGAAACATGAATATGAATGATGGTGTAATTACAGGGAAAGCTATGTGGTGTCATTTAGCAGACACAGAAACATTTAATGGCACAGACACAAACAAATATAGCATTACGCTTGTTCCGTCTGTTGAAGACATGAATAACTTGATGCAGGAAGCCCAGACGATTTGGGAAGAATTTAAAGAAACACTCAAGAACAAAAAGTTTGCCGCAGAGCCTAACATGGGTTCGTTCCGTGAAGATGACAATGGCGACGCAAGCGTTAAATTCGTTACTAATGCTCATATTGTCACGAAGGCAGGTAAAGAGATTGACAAGGTTGTTCCTGTCTTTGATGGTGCTGAACGTCCTGTTACTCGCAAAATCAAGAGTTCTATTGGGAACGGTAGTGTCGTTGATGTCGCCTATCAGCTCTTTCCGTATTACAATACATCTAAAAACTTTGGTGTGTCTTTCCGCTTGCAGGCGGTACAGCTCTTGAAGTACGTTCCGTATGGTAATGGGCAGGATGCAAGCTCTTTCGGCTTTAAGAAGCATGAAGGTGCATTTGACTCTACATCTGTCATTGATGACGATGAAGAAGATACACGTTCGGATGTAGATGTTCCGTTCACGGACGGTTCGGATGATGAAGATTTCTAAAGTGTGGTGATAAGGCCTGAAACGAAGTTTTTGTAATGGGGGTGCGTATACATACAGACCACCTAAAAAGAGAAGTCATTTTGAAGACACCATTAGTGCGCAGATACGGGAGTTAAAGAAGCAGGAAAAGTATGAGATGTACTACATCAACTATGAAAAACCTGCTACACAGCATAAGTATACTCCAGACTTTGTGTTGCCTAATGGAATCATTATAGAAGCAAAGGGGATTTTTGAAAGAGAAGACAGACAGAAGCACTTGCTTATCAAGAAGCAGTATCCTGATTTGGATATTCGGTTTGTCTTCCAGAATCCTAAATTGAAGTTGTATAAAGGCAGTAAGACAACCTATGCAGATTGGGCGGAGAAAAATGGATTTAAATACTCCACTAGACAGATTCCCGACGCATGGTTTAGAGAAACTAAGAAGCCTATGAAAGGTCTTATCCCTAAAAAGAAAAAGTAAGGGGTGAGAGCATGAATTTGAAGTACAAAGAAAGAGAGGAGACTAACATGGTGCGTGTCTTGTTTGAACCGAAGGTGAAGACCGTTCGGGAAATTTATGTAGAACAGCGTAGAGAAGGACTGTTCAATATCGGGTATCATCTGATCGTGATGCCGAATGGTGAAGTAAAAGAAGGGATTCCCTTCCTTGCTTACGGTGACTATAGACTCGCTCATGTGAAAGATTCCGTCTATGTGCTGTTGGTTGGTTGTGCCAACGAAAAGGACATGTCCGATGCACAGCGCAAAACCATGAGGGACATTAAGAACAAATATGCCCTTGATGTACACTATGGGGACGACTAGCCATGTCGGAAATTGTACAGGCACATATTCCATGCCCTTATTGTGGAAGTCATGATGCCGCTACGCTGTATGATGATGGACACACATACTGTTTCAGTTGTCATCATACAGAATTTCCGAAAGAAGGTGAAGAGGTGGCTAAACATGCCATTATTCCCCATGAGGACATGGAGTTTAAGACACTCCGTGCAAGGGGCTTGTCTGCTGAAACATGTGAGCGTTATGGCTATTATGTTACAAAGACACAACTAGGAACCGTTCAAGTCGCAGAGTATTGTGATGAGGACGGTTCTGTTCTTTTCCAGAAGTTACGGACAAAGGACAAGAAGTTCTATTTGAACGGTACTTCTGCTTATAGGTTTTTTGGACAGAATCTTTTCCACAGTGGCAAGAAGCTTGTCATAACAGAGGGAGAGATTGATTGTCTGACCGTCTCCCAGATGGGGGGTAACAAGTGGCCTGTCGTGTCTTTACCTCATGGTTGTACGTCGGCTAAACGTACCTTTAAAGAAAATCTCGAATGGCTAGAGTCCTTTGATGAAGTCATTGTCATGTTTGACATGGACGCTCAGGGACGAAAGGCCGTAGAGGATGTGCAGGGGATGTTGTCTCCACACAAACTAAAGATTGCAGACTTACCCGAAAAGGATGCTAATGAGTGTCTTGTAGCAGGTAAGGGAGATGCAATCATACAGGCCATCTTTACCGCAAAGGAATATAGGCCAGATGGAATTATTAATGCCGCTGACATTGAAGATGAATTTTTCAGTGATGACACAGAAGCTAAGTGTTATGACTACCCGTGGTGCAAGGGGCTGAAAAGTATCACGAAGGGACTCCGTAAGGGGGAATTGGTGATGCTGACAGCTGGCACAGGTATTGGGAAGTCTACAGCGGCTCGTGAGATTGCCTACAAACTCAAGGTGAAAGATGGACTGAAAATAGGGCTTGTCTTTCTCGAAGAAAACCCGAAGAAGACACTCCGTGAGTTGTTGTCTATCCATGTTGAAAAACCTCTGTCTATTATGTGGGGTAGTGTAGACAAGGAAAAGTTAAAGACAGCCTATGAAGAGCTGTTCAGTGATAAGCGGTTTGTCCTCTATGATCACTTTGGGTCTATCGAGAGTGGGAACTTGTTGTCGCGTATCCGCTATTTAGCCGTAGCGGAACAATGTGATTTTATCATCTTTGACCATATCTCTATTGCTGTATCAGGCATGGATGAGGGCGGAGATGAACGAAAGACCATTGATAAATTAATGACACAGTTACGGTCGCTCGTTGAAGAAACGGGTGTAGGAATGATTGTTATTTCCCACTTAAAAAAGACAAGTGGTGAAAAATCCTTTGAAGAAGGTGGAATCATCTCTCTTGATGACTTGCGTGGTAGTGGCACATTGAAGCAGTTACCCGATGAAGTATTGGCCCTTGAACGCAATCAACAGACAGAGGATGAGTCCGAAAGAAACTTAATTAAAATTCGTGTCTTAAAGAATCGCTTTGCAGGTTCAACAGGGCTTGCAGGGTATCTCTATTGGGATAAGGACAGACACAGATTACTAGGAGAGGAAGAGGAATCATGTCAAGAGTTTTAAAGTACCCTGTTGTTAATACAGATATTACATTCAATGAACTACCTGATAAAATGGCCTATGCGCTTGAATTAGGGGCTTGCAAACAACATTGTGTTGGTTGTCATAGTCCAGAATTACAGGAAGAAGATGTGTCCTTAACTTCCCTTCTTGATATTTTAGAAGAAGCACAGGACGCCATTGATGCAGGGGCAAATGCTATTGTTGTAATGGGCGGTACAAATAATAAGCATATCACAGATGAATCTTTAATAGCTCTCCTACGTGATTTGGCCTTCATTGCTCCTACAGGTTTGTATAGTGGGAGTGATGATGAAGAACATGACAAGATGATTGCAGTTGAAGGGCATTGTACTTGGTTGAAGACAGGCCCTTATGTAGAGGCTTTGGGGGGTCTTGAGAGTCCTCGGACAAATCAACGCTTTTACTACATTTCGCAGTCTTACCGCTTAGATAAGAATGACAATGTGGTGTTTGTTCAGCCTTGCTTTTTGGATGAGACACACAAATTTTGGAAGAGGGTGAAGAATGTTACCTAATGTTGATTTAAAAGAAAAGATTAAATACATCCATGATTATATGGTGTCTTCCAATGCCGCTACGGCCTCTAAGGTTGATGCGAATAGCAATGTAACCCAGAAGACGATTGCAGGCTTGGAAGCAGAATTATTTAAACCAGACACCATTCAGATTAACCGTAAGTTGGTTAAAGACAAGCTGACACAGATGTTTGGTGAAGACATGGCAAAGGCGTATGAAGATGACCTTGCAAATCATTATATCTATACACATGATGAAACATCTTTGAAACCTTATTGTGCCAGTATCACTTTGTATCCCTTCTTGTTGGAAGGTACGAAGTGCTTAGGCGGTGTGTCTAAAGCACCGAAAAACTTGCAGAGCTTTTGTGGTTCATTTGTCAATCTTGTTTATCAGATTGCAAGTAATTTCAGTGGCGCTATTGCTACTGTTGAGTTCCTTCACATGTTTGACTACTTTGCACGGAAACAGTGGGGCAAAGATTACCTCAAGAAGCACTTTGAAGAGGTCAATCAGGAATTTCAGGGTGTTGTCTATGCACTGAATCAGCCTGCCAGCGCACGAGGTGACCAGTCTGTCTTTTGGAATGTGAGTATGTTTGATCATGATTACCTGAAAGAAATGTTTGGTGGTTTCTACTACCCAGACGGTACACAGGTAGACATTGAAAGCACCTATCGGTTGCAGTTGTATTTCTTACGATGGTTCAGACAGGAACGAGAAAAAGAATTGTTGACGTTCCCTGTTGTCACCGCCGCACTCTTGACCGATGGAAAAGGTGGTTTCAAGGATAACGACTTTATGTATGCATTGGCAAATGAACAGGCACAAGGTCTTTCCTTCTTTGTCTATATGTCTGACAAGGTGGATAGTCTTGCGTCTTGCTGTCGTTTGCGTAATGAATTGGCAGACAACACATTCAGCTATACGTTGGGTGCAGGCGGTGTCATTACAGGCTCCGCTCGTGTCATTAGTTTGAACATCAACCGTATTGGTCAATGTGGTATTAGGCTTGACGAAGTAGTGGACAGAGTACATAAGTACCTGTTGGCTCATCGTGAAGTGTTGAAAGGCTATATTGAGGCAGGTTTGCTCCCTGCTTACACACAGGGCTTCATGGACATTGATAAGCAGTTCTTGACCCTTGGTGTGAATGGTGTCTTGGAATACTTTGAGTACCTGAGAGACAAGAAAGGTACTGTGACAGACAAGGAATATCCTGAATATTTACAGTCTTTGTTGTCTTTCCTTACGATGTCTAATAAGGCCGCTTTGTCTGAGTATGGAGTCCGCTTCAACACTGAGTTTGTCCCTAAAACCTTTTAAAATGTGGGGACGTTAAATCTTTTTTAATTGACTTGGAAGCCCTGTAGAGGGTAACAAGGGGGAATTTACCCTGAACGACTGAACAAAAAGAGGGGCGAAAGCCTCATGCGCCAGTCTGAACCATGGCATAACAACAAGAAACCATGGAGTTTACTCGAATGTAAAGACATTCTTGGAAGTAGTAAACCGCCTATGCTCAAGAAAGGTGGTGAAGGTATGTGTCGTACTTGCAGTGTGTGTGGTAAAACAGAGAAAGATACACGCATTATTAAAAAAGGTGATACATATTATTGTCGAAAGCATTACTTACAGCTTTATCGACATGGTAACATTTTAACTCGTACTATTTATGATGAGAATACGTGTGTGATTCAGAATGGGATTGCTTATATCAAAATGTTCTCAGTAAAAGGAAAAGAAGTGGGAACAATAAAAGTGGATGCCGAAGATTTAGATAAGGTAAAACCTTATAAATGGCATAGACAAAAGCGTAAGCATACCTCATATGCGATAACACACATAGGTAACAAAAAGATTTTTATGCACTGTTTGTTGATGGGGAAAAAGGATAAAAAAGAAATAGATCATATTAACGGTGATGGTTTGGATAACCGTAGGTCTAATCTTTCCTTTGTTTCGCACGGTTCTAACATCAGAAACCAGACACCACACAAGAAAAGTGTAGGAGTAAAGAAAACACCCTCAGGAAGATTTCAAGCAGTGATTATGTCTAATTATAAGTCTATTTATTTAGGCACATATGATACACATGAAGAAGCACAAAGAGTTAGAAATGAAGCAGAGAAAGAATTAAGAGCATAGGTCTATAAAGTAACAGTAAGGCAGAAAATCTCGGTGTTAAAAATGCTAAATGGGACAAGGAAGCAGGTCTTTATGTCCCTCGTGATTGTTACAACAGTTATTTCTACCCTGTAGAAGATACAAAGGTGACTGTGCTTGATAAGCTCAAACTGTATTCAAAGGACATTGTTCAGTACCTTGATGGTGGCTCTGCGCTCCATCTGAATCTTGAACAGATGTTGAGTGCAGAACAGTTTGTCCATTTGTATAAGCTTTGCTCTAAGTATGGTGTACAGTATTGGACAACCAATGTCTTGTGTACGATTTGCAATGATTGCGGATACATCAATACAGACACAGAAACTTATTGCGTGAAATGTGGAAGCACGGATGTTGATTATGGTACTCGTGTTATTGGGTATCTGAAACGCATTAGCAACTTCTCCGAAGCAAGACAGAAGGAAGCAGGAAAACGATTTTATCACCATTTGAAGAAGTAAGGGGGTGTCTTTATGTGGCTCATTAAATTCTATGATGCCTTGTGGCGAAAACTGTATCAGTGGAGCATTAAGGTACAGGCACAGCGCCAGGAGAAAATTAGTTTGATTGCTAATAAAAAGCGAGAGCTTGCAAATAAGCTCCGTAATGAGGCTTTTAATCTTGATACAGAGGCAGAAGATTTAGAAAAGTTACGATAGAAAGGATGGTTCTATGTTGGTCTTTGATATAGAAACGAATGGCTTATACGCCGACGTTACGAAGTTGTTCTGTCTGAGTGTCTATGATACAGACACACAGGAAATGAAGCAGTATGATGATGTACATGCAGAGCAAGGTGTCCATGAGTTATATGATGCATGGAAAAGAGGTGTGTGTCTTTGTGGACACAACGTTATTAATTATGACCTTCCCACCTTGGCAAAACTTTTTCCGTGGTTTGAGATTACACACGACATGCATAAGGATGTAGTAGACACCCTTGTTTTGTCACGACTCATCTATTCTCATATCGAAGACATGGATGCAGGACTTATCCGAAAGAAACAGCTACCCTCGAAGCTATATAAATCCCATAGCCTAAAGGCTTGGGGGTATCGTTTAGGGGAACTAAAAGGTACATATGGAGAGGAAGAAGATGCATGGGCTTGTTACAATCCTGAAATGCTTGCTTACAATAAGCAGGACGTTGTTGTAACGGTAAAGCTCTATGAAAAGCTGGCTTCATACGATTATGCACCAAAGGCCATAAAGCTTGAACACGAAGTAGCATGGTTGATGTCTAAACAGGAAAAGAATGGCTTTCCCTTTGACCTTGAGAAGGCAAAGGAATTGGAAGCTACCTTGCGTGCCAGAGCAGGTGTCTTGACAGCGAAACTGATTCAGATTGTACCTCGTGTACCTGATAAGATTTTCGTACCGAAAAGAGACAACAAACGTCTTGGCTATAAAGCAGGAGTCCCAGTCCAGAAGTATAAAGACTTTAATCCGAACAGTAGACAACAGATTGAATGGCTATTGCGGACGCATTACGGCTATTCTCCATCCAACATTGATTGCTATGATGTGGAAGACACGGATGCAGATGATGTTGATTTGTCGCAATGTCGATTGAAGATTGATGATGAAAGCATGAAATTCATGAAGGAAGACCCTCAAGCTCCCGATGAAGTGAAAGCTGTGGTGTCTGTTCTTGAGGAGTCTTTGATGCTCAAAAAGCGTTTGGGACAGCTTGCAGATGGCAATAATGCTTGGTTGTCTATGATTGGAAAGGATGGGAATATCCATGGTTCTGTTATCCCTAATGGGGCTGTTAGTGGTCGTGCTACTCATTCCAGACCGAACGTCGCACAAGTACCACATGTCGGCAGTCCATATGGCAAGGAATGTCGGGAACTCTTTAGAGTACCTGACGGATGGTGGCAAGCAGGGATAGACGCTTGTGGTCTTGAACTCCGTTGTCTTGCCCACTTCATGTACAAGTATGATGGGGGCCAATATGCTCATACGATTCTGAATGGTGATATTCATACGATGAATCAGAAAGCCGCAGGGTTGCCAACACGCAATCAAGCGAAGACGTTTATCTATGCATATTTATACGGAGCTGGTGATTATAAAATCGGAAAAATCATAGGGGGTACAGCAGGACAGGGAAAGCAGATTAAGAAGAAATTCAATAAGGCCATCCCTGCTATTGCGAAGCTCAGACAGGCTGTAGAAAATGCGCTTGTCTATCCTATTGATTTTAAAAGCACACATGGGAAACCTAAAGTCACATGGAAACGTCATTTCTTGTATGGTCTTGACAGACGCAAACTACATGTAAGAAGCCCTCACAGTGCCTTAAATTTGCTCTTGCAATCAGCAGGTGCTTTGATATGCAAGAAGTGGATTGTCACAACAGAGGAGCGATTATTGGCGAGAGGATTAAGACATGGATGGGAGGGCGATTTTGCATTGATGGCATGGGTGCATAAACTTCATTGTGCACATTAAACTAGGTGAACTCGGTGAAACCCTAAGTGGGCAATACCGAACTAAGCCACAGGAGGACATATGCGAGGTAAACCATTAAGTTTGAAGAAATTAGATAATGGATGCATTGTTCCTACGTCACACAAATTAAATGCAGATGGTTATTTCAGATACCACATCCCACATAACGGGAAGGGCAGATCCCCTTTGGTTATGTATCATCGCTATGTTTGGGAACAGGCATACGGTAAGATACCAGATGGGTATGAAATAGACCACATCTGCAAAAATAGAGCATGTTGTAATCTTGAACACCTTCAAATGCTTGAAGGGAGTGAACATGCTAAGAAAGATAATCACTTACGTAATAAGAAGCGTAAGGATAAAGCCAAAGAATATTGGATGAAAAATCATTGTACAGGTACAGCTTTGGCTACTTTATTTGGTGTGTCGTTCTCTACCACATGTAGGTGGATAAGAGAGTGGAAAGCGTAGAGACTATCCGTAAGGAGTAGGGACAGGGGTGCGATTCCCCTGTTACCCGAAGTGCCTAGTAGCACAAACCTCATGTGCTAATGATATAGTCCGACACCCTTAGCAATAAGGGAATACAGTAAGGATGAACAGCAGATTGCATGTCGTACCGAAGAGATAGCAAAGATTGTGTGTGAAGAAGCGCAACAGGCGATGAGAGACACACAGGAGTATTTCAAATTTCATGTCCAGTTGGATACAGAGGGTATCATTGGTCATAATTGGTTTGATTGTCATTAGGGGGTATTTTATGTACGCAAAACGTATCCGTTGTAAAAAGTGTGGCCGTACCTTGGTTACAGGCTGTGCAAAGAATGTAGAAGAGATTACATGTTCATGTGGGCATGTCACGTATCCGCAGTCCGCAGAGATGAAAAAAGAACTGTCTAAGAATGAAAGGAGACACAATAAATATGAAAAAGCATGACTATAACATCATTGATAACACATACGTCTATGGCCTTGATGAATCTATTGTAGCGTCTGGCTACCCTATGGCGGATAAAATCAATCCGTGTCATTTAGAAACACGTGGAGCTACCAATGGTGATATGAAACGTGCCATGCGTCTTGGTAAAGCACCTGCTGGCAGTGGTCATGATTGCTATTTGAAAGGTATCATTGTCCAGTTTGATTTGACGCTTACAAAACAGGCGTGGCCCGAAGCACAGCGTTATCATTTTCTTGACTTTGTGTCTTCCATGTCCGCTATGCACATGCTGGCAAAGATGGATGTTCGCTTCATCTCTTATACAGACCGTAAAATCATTGATTTGTTCCTCGATATTGTTAGGGACTACAATCAGAATCCTAGTGAAGAAAATTGGCGGCGTATGATCTACAGCTATCCTAGCGGCCTGTTGCTGACAGCTCGGATGACAACGAACTACTTACAGCTCAAAAACATCTATGCACAGCGAAAGAATCATAGACTCCCTGAATGGAAAGTTGTTTGTGATTGGATTAAAGCACTTCCGAAAGCAAAAGATTTGGGGGTGGTCTAATGACAGCGATGTATACCATTTATGGAGACAACAGTAAATTCCTCAGGGAACGTCATATGCAGGTGACAAGAAACCATACTGTCTATGATACTATTCGTGGGCGCTTGGCTTTGAATGAGGGTTATTGTCCTTGCCAGCCTAGCAAGACGAAAGACACCATTTGTCCTTGTAAGTACATGCGTAAATACAGCACATGCCGTTGTGGTCTTTATGTCCCTACTACGGATGAAGAGGAAGACGCAGATGTATAAGCCGATGAAGAAACCTATCACAATCCTTGTGGATGCTGACATGGCTGTATATCGTGCTTGTTCCTCTTGTGAATGTGAGATTGATTGGGGCAATGATATTTGGACACTTCATGTGGATTTCAACGAAGCCCTTGCCTACTTACAAGACCATATGGATGATTGGATTCAGAGGGCCTTGGAGCTTGACCAGTATTCAGGAAATGTAAATGTTGTCTATGCTTTTTCGGATGATGACAACAACTTTAGAAAGAAACTCTTGCCTACCTATAAGTTAAATCGTGTTGGTAAAAGAAAGCCTGTTGCCTATCATGCACTTAAACAATGGGTACGTGATAATTGGGTGTCTGAACAATTAGACACCCTAGAAGCGGATGATGTTATTGGTCTGTTGGCTACAGGAAAGTACAAAGGAAATAACATTATTATCTCTGCTGATAAAGACATGCAGACGATACCAACAAAGATTTATAACTTTCTGACAGACACCTTGGTAGAGGTGACACAGGAAGAAGCAGATTATAAACTGCTCTATCAGACTCTTGTAGGGGACACAGCGGATAATTACACAGGTTGTCCGAAAATCGGCAAGGTGAGAGCAGAACGTATTTTAGATGATAGTCCCACATGGGGAGCTGTAGTGAATTGTTTCAAGAAAGCAAATCTAACAGAAGAGGATGCCCTCTTACAGGCACGTGTGGCACATATCTTACAGGACGGAGATTATGAGAAAGGAAAGGTAAAATTATGGACACCCCAAAGTTTACACTCGTAAATAATGTAACACTTGACGATATGAAAATTATTGTAAGGGCCGTTGCACATCAAGCAGATAAAAACCCGACGCCATTGTTTAGACACAGAAAGTCCATTCAGGATTTGGCACGGCAGTTATGGAAAATGCAAAAGCTTGGAACACTGGCTGTCTTTGCAAATGAGCAGGGAAAATATGCAGGACTCTTGGCTTGCAATGTAGTTGAGCTTTGGTGGATTGACGGCCCTGTATTGGTGGAAGATTTGGTTGTTTCCATAGACACAAAACCTAATGGCTTTGGACGATTTGCAGTTCAGGTCTTGGAAGACATTGCACGAGACAATGAATGTGTCATGATCTGCTCAGGGAGTAGCATGGTTCAAGACACACCGATTGTTCGTAACATGTATAAGAAACATGGATTTGTTGTCTATGGTGAATCTTATTTGAAGGAGATGGATTAGATGATTATGCATGATGAATTACCCTTTGTCCCTCGTGATGTCGTTGATTATCTACAGGCCATTTACACGCCTGATTTCTTCATCAATGCAGGTGTAGACAACAATGATATCCGTATGGGTTACATGCAGGGGTGTACCGAAATTATTTCCGTTCTACATAATCTCGCAGAAAGGAAGGACTGATTATGTCTAGTGGTGGTTGGTTAGGTAGTATTTTGAGCTTACCTATGAAGATTATCTCCAGTATCACAGGGGCAGGAAGTCACACCTATAGTGCCTCGGATAATTATAGTCCGACAGTAAAGGCTTCCGATTTGGTGTCTAGTACAACAGCTCAGACACCCGATGCCCCTGTCATGGGTGATGATACAACATACTCTCAGAAGAAAAGAAATAAACGTGGCCTGTCTAGCTTGTATGTAAATAGTGGTACGAGTGGTACAGGTTCCACAGGTGATTACACAGGAAGGAGTGGTCTTTAATGTCGAGTGGCGGTTGGTTAGGACACACGGTGTCTAAAGCATGGCATGGTGTTACAGGAGCCGTAAAACATACAGTTAATGCTGTAACAGGTGGTATCTTTGGGGGTTACAGGAACAGTGTAGCAGGTAGTAGTGACCAGCAGGTTGTTGTTACTCCTAGTGCCGCACCTGCTCCCACAGCAACGGAACAGGCTGAATATGATGCCGCAGTACAGAATCAGAAAAAGAAACGGGGTAAAAACTCGCTCTATGTTTCCTCGTCCGCAGGTTCCAGTGGTGGCGGTTCAGGTATTAACTTATGAGTAGTGGCGTAGACACCAATACATTTTATAGGACAGATACCGCAAAATCTCGTTATGATAAATTGGTGTCCGATAGAAAGGTGTATGTAGACAGAGCGGTAAAGAACGCAAAGATTACGATTCCTATGCTATTCCCAGATGAAAATGCTACCTCTACCACAGAGTATGAGACACCCTATCAGAGCATAGGCGCCCGTGGGGTCAATAACCTTGCGGCGAAAATCATGCTTGCTTTATTTCCACCCAATGAACCTTTCTTCAAATTGGAACTTGGAGACATGGCTAAACAGCAGGTAGCACAGCAGGGGGACACCTCGGCTATGACAAAGATTGACAAGCTTATGGGGGCCATTGAACGCCAGCTCATGGACTACATGGAAACAAATCGTTGTCGTATCACTATCAGTGAGGGTGTCTTACAGCTCATTGTGGCAGGGAACTGTTTATTGTATCTTCCCCCTCAGACAGGCGGTATTAAATTATATCGTCTGAATAACTATGTGGTTGTTCGGGATGGTACAGGTAATTGGATTGAACTGATTGCGAAAGACAGCATTAGTTATGCCGCCTTGCCCCCAGAAGCACAGGCATGTGTGGAAGGTACAGACGTTTCTCCAGATAAGAATGTAGAGCTTTATACTCATGTATATCTTGCCGATGGGGAAACCTTTGAAATGTATCAAGAGATTGAAGGCCAGATTATCAAAGGGAGCGAACAGGAATTTCCTAGGGATAAGGTTCCTTGGATTCCCTTGCGACTCCGTAAGATGGATGGAGAATCCTATGGGCGTTCCTATGTTGATGAATACTATGGTGATTTGAAGTCCCTGAACTCTATCAGTAAATCTATTGCCGAAATGGCTACGTTGTCTGCTTTTGCACTCTTCCTTGTGAATCCTTCTTCCCAGCTCCGTGTTGATAAACTGAAAGACGCACAAAGTGGGGATTTCTTCAAAGGGAAGGAAGGCGACATTACGGCTTTCCAGTTGAATAAGGTGAGTGACTTGCAGGTGGCGTATCAGCACAAGCAGGAATTACAGAGCAATTTGTCGTTCGCTTTCCTGCTGAACAGCTCTGTACAGCGTAATGCTGAACGTGTCACAGCCGAAGAGATTCGTTATGTGGCCAATGAGCTTGAGGATAGCGTAGGCAACATTTATTCTTTGTTGTCTTTGGAATTGCAGTTACCCCTTGTCCAGTGTCTTATGGCACAGCTTATGGCACAAGGCGCACTCCCTGATATTCCACAGGGCAGTGATGGTGTCCAGACACACATTGTAACAGGTATGGAAGCGTTAGGACGTGGGCATGATCTGACAAAGATTGAGCAGTTCTTGCAGACATGTTCGGTACTTCCTGACTTCCAACAGCGCTTGAAGACTGGCAATGTCCTTGCTCAGATTGGCACAGCTCTTGGTCTTGATGCAGATGCCCTTGTAATGAGTGATGAAGAATATCAGGCCATGCAAGCCCAGATGATGCAAGCGCAGATGGCACAGCAGATGGCGTCACCTATTGCACAAGGAATGATGAACAATAATCAACAATAAGGAGATTGATAAATAATGGATGAAAATGAAAACAAAGTAGTTGACACTCAGCAGACAGACACACAGCCCGAACAGGCGGCTGATAATGTCACTGTGTCTACTTCTGCTAATGCCCAGATTTCTGTGAAAGATACCGCAGAAAGCGTGGACAATGTGTTGGATGATGTAGCCAATGAAGATAATCAGGCTACGGACACACAGAGTACCGAAACGCAGACAGACACACAGGAAGAAGCTCCGAAAGGGGAACAGACTTCCGAACAGCAGTTGACTACAGCCCACAATGCCCTTGATAGTGCTGAAAAAGATTTAGTAAGCAAGGGTGTAGACTTTGCAGGTCTTGAAAATGAATACATGAATAATGGTGGACTCAGTCAACAGTCTTACGAAACACTTGAGAAAGCAGGGTATCCGAAAGCGGTTGTTGATGGGATGCTCGCAGGTTGGGAAGCCGCTTCCACTCGATTTGTAAATGATGTATATGCACTTGCAGGTGGGCAGGAAGAATTTGCACGTATTCAGCAGTTTGTGTCTTCCCAGAATCAGGATGTCATTAATGCATTTAATGCCACCTTGGACAGTGAAAATCTCATGCAGATTCGTATGACCCTTGAAGGTATCAAAGGCCAAATGGTGAAACAGTATGGTACTCAGCGTCCTTCCATCGTCGGCAATGCCGCTCCGTCTGTAGACCGCAGTGGCTATGAATCGACGGATGAAATGATTAAGGATATGTCTGACCCTCGATATCAGAAAGATGCAAAATTTACACGTGAAGTGTATCGAAAAGTTAAATACTCTAAATTGTTCTAGTAAATTGTAATAGCCAATACAATTTTGCTGATTAAGACACTCTTCTTTTGGGGTGTCTTTTTCTATATAATTTTCTATTTTGAAAGGTGGATGATATTAATTATGGCAGATATTAAAATTGCAACTCCTATGGCGATTGGTACTGAGGCAACCACAGATGCCGACAAACTTGCCCTTGCCCTTAAAGTCTTTAGTGGTGAAACTCTCACGGCATTTGCACGTGCTTCCGTAACGAATGGTAAATTTATCAAACGTACTATTCAGAGTGGTAAATCTGCACAGTTCCCTGTATTCGGTCGTACTAAAGCACATTACCTGAAAAGTGGTAAGAGCCTTGATGACCTTCGGGAAAACATTCAGCAGGGTGAACGCACCATTGTTATTGATGGTCTGTTGACGACTGACTGCTTGGTATTTGACCTTGACGAATTTATCGCACATTATGATTTCCGTTCTCCGTATGCTACACAGCTTGGTGAAGCACTGGCAATCTCCATGGATGCGTCTATTCTCGCAGAGGTCGCTAAAGAAGCGCTCAACACTACGGAAAATGTCGCTGGTCTTGGTAAAGGCGGCGTCGTTGAAAAGACACTCGCAACGGGTTCCACTCTCGGCATTAACAAAGAAACAGGTATCGCAGTTCGTGACATTCTGTTGGAAGTTAAAGCTAAGATGGCCGCTAACTATGTTCCGCAGGGTGATCGTTATTGCTTCGTAACCCCTGAAATTCACGCCGCACTGGCAACGAACCTTGACTTCTTGAACAGCAATTATGGCGCCGCCGCTACGCTGACTAATTCCAATATTATCAGCATGGATGGCTTTCAGATTATCGAATGCCCTCATCTGACACAGGGTGGTGATGACCCGACGAATACCATTCAGGGTGATGGTCATGCTTTCCCGTCTGCCTATGCAAGCAAATCTCCGCTTCTGATTTGCCACAAATCTTCTGTTGGTGTCTTGTCCCTGAAAGACATTAGCTTTGAAACGGCACGTCGTGCTGAATATCAGGCAGACCAGCTCATTGCTAAGTATGCTATTGGTATTGGTGGTCTTCGTCCTGAATCTACCTTTATGGGTGTTATTAGCAATCCTGCTCAGTAGATTGTTGAGAGTTATAGGGGAGTGTAATGCTCCCCTTTTTATTCTTGTAAAGGGAGTGAAAAGATGCTATTTGTATCCACAGAGTTAGACGCAATCAATCTGATTCTTTCAGGCATTGGTGAAGCTCCTGTCAATAGTTTAACAGAGAGTGAATCTATTGATGTTGATAATGCACGGAGTCTGCTTGCTACTGTGTCTCGAAATATCCAGCGTCAAGGGTGGCAGTTCAACACCTTGACCAATGTAACTATTATGCCAGACACCAACAGCAAAAAGATTCGATACAATCCATCATGGATAAAGATTACCGCAACGAATGGAGAGGTCTATGTAAAACGTGGTGATTTTCTGTACAACCTTACAGAGAAGACAGACACATTCAATGAAGAGGTACAACTTACCATCATTGAAGCCATTGACTTTGAGGACTTGCCAGATGAGTTCAAAACATTCATCACAGCAGAAGCGGCTATCTTCTTTCAGGAACGTTACCTTGGAGACGAAAATGTATCTCAGGAGTTACGGATTGAAGAATCAAGAGCTTATGCTGATATTGTCCAGTATTGTATAGACACAGGTTCCAACATGTTTCAGACCACAGGGATGCAGAGTGCATTGGAAAGGAGATAAGACACCATGTTATACTCACAGAGCATTAAGAACTTTGTACAGGGTGTGTCTCAGCAACCACCACTCTTACGTTTCCCTGAACAGCTTGAGGAACAGATTAACGGTTTCTCTACGGAAGTATCGGGGTTACAGAAGCGTGTCCCTACAGTTCATCTAAAGACACTCACAGGCTTGAACCTTACTAAAGGAAGCAAACCTCTTGTTCATTTCATTGACAGAGATAAGCAACAGAAATACATGGTTGTCTTTGCAAATAACACTGTCAAGATTTACGACATGAAAGGCAACGAAAAGACTGTCAATATTGAAGATGGAGCTTATTTAGCTACAAATACTCCTCGTGATAACTTACGAGTCATGACGGTAGCTGACTATACTTTTGTACTGAATAATACAAAAATAGTTCAGTTGTCTAGCAAGAAGTCTCCTGATTATTTTAACAATCAGGGTAGTATGTTATATGTACGTCAAGGGCAATATGGACGTACCTATCAGGTTTGGATTGATGGTGTGTCTAAGTGTGCATGGACAAGCCCGAATGGGGATGCCGCTGATCAGACGAAGCAGATAGACACCAACTATATTGCAGACCGTATCAATGAACAGCTCAACAATAATGGTGTGTCTACGGAACATCAAGATAATTGGATTCGTATTTGGAGTGGTGGTCTTGTCCAGACAGCCGATGGGTTTAACCATCAGGCGCTAATTAACTTCAAAAAATCCATACAGCGTTTCAGCTTGCTTCCTGCTACGGCTCCTGATAACTATTGTGTCAAAGTAAAAGGTGACCCGAATGGTGCAAGTGAAGGTAGTTATTACGTAAAGTATTCAAAAGATGCGAATGTGTGGGAAGAGTGTGCTTGTCCAAACATCAACATTGAGTTTGATAAGACAACCATGCCACATGCTATTATCCATAATGCAGATGACACTTTCACGTTTAAGGCTCTTGATTGGGATGAGCGAAAAGTTGGTGATGATGATAGTAACCCTTCTCCATCTTTTGTAGGACATACTTTGTCCAGTATCTTCTTTTATCGCAATCGTTTAGGTGTTGCTTCTCGTGAAAATATCATTATGTCTGAATCAGGGGAATACTTTAATTGGTGGATGACAACGGCCAATGACTTGTTAGACACAGATGGCATTGATGTTCCAATTACATCTACAAAAGCAAACCTGATTAATTATTGTGTTGTCTTTTCCGAAGACCTTTATGCTTTCTCGAATGACACACAATTTATTATCCGTGCTGATTCTACCTTGACACCGAAAACAGCGTCCCCAACAGAAATTACACAGTTCAATAGTTCTCCTGACTGTCAACCAAAGGTAGCAGGTAAGAACTTGTATTTCCCTGCTGAGCATGGGGATTTCTCGACGATTCGGGAATACTATACGGTTCAAGATATTTCACAGATGAAAAATGCACAGGACATTACATCTCACATACCGAATTACATTGAATCGGGTGTCTATGACATTATTGCCTCGACGGCTGAAAATGTGCTGTTCTGTCTGACAAACAAGGCGACAGACACCATTTACCTTTACAAGTATCTATTTGCAAATGAAGAACGTATTCAGTCCTCGTGGTCTAAATGGGTCTTTGATGGAGAGATTTATGGTGCAGGTTTCATTGGTAGTTATTTGTACCTGCTTATGCGCAGAGGGACACAGATTACTATGGAGCAAATGGACTTCTCTGTAAACATCAAAGAGTTCGATGATACCGAAGTATATCGTGTCTATCTCGACCAGAAGAGAGTGATGGATAATGGTGTCTATGATGCTGTATCCGAACAGACAAAGTTTGACCTCAAGGCTCTTTATGCCTATACAGACACCACACCTTTGCAGAGTATTTGTGTAGTCACTCATGATGGTGTCTTGCATGAAAATCTGAAAGCAGATGATGCAGGCTGTATCTACCTTGATGGAAACTTTGCAGGAAAGAAATTGGTAGTTGGGGAACCTTATTTGTTTAAGGCTATCTTCACCACCTTCTATTTAAAAAAGAACGACAACGGAAACATTAGCTCCTATGCAGAAGGCAGGACACAAATCAAGAACATCCATATCAATTATGATCATACAGGTTTCTTGGCTTGCAGGGTGTCTTACCTTGGGGGCAAAGAATATACGTATCGAATGACGAGTAAGATTCTTGGCACTTCTTCTGCTCGTTTGGGTAAGAAGCAGAATGAAACAGGGAAGTTTGATGTACCCATTCATGCTAAGAATGAATCCGTTACGATTGCAGTTGAATCAGACATGCCAGTTCCTCTCTCTATTGTAGGGCTGAATTGGGATTGTCTGTATACGACACGAACAAAGGGGGTATAGCGAATGTGTACCGTAGCGCTTAGTTATGGTATTTCAGCTCTTAGCTCTTTGTCTAAACAGAAAGCACGGAGAGCTGAAATTCAGAATCAGATTGATGCCAACAATCAGACCGCAAGGGGATTGCTCCAGTCTATGAACTATACCTTTCAAAATTATGAAACACAGCGTAGGGCCGCTTTCGCCGCTCAAATTGATGCAATGACGAAAGACAGGATGAACGCTCATAGACAGGAAGCGTCTGTGAAGGCCGCTGTCAACGAAGAGCTGGCAGGGGGTGGCAGAACAGCTAACTTGATTAATCGTAGTGTTCGTGCAGATGAATCACGTGTTGCTTCACAGTCTCAGGCTAATTATCAGTCTAAGATGAATGAAATAGACCTAAACAAGGAAGCGGCACTTATCTCTACACGCAATGCTATCAATAGTATCCCGTCTGTTGAGACACCCTCTTATCTTACACAAGGTATGGAAATGTTTTCTGATTTCATGCAGACTTATAATACCTTACAGGGTATTAAGAGCATGAGAAAGAAAGCAGGTGTTGAAGGCGGACATGGAAAGACACTTGATAGAAATACAGGTGACATCACACCTGTAAATCTTGACCCCTATATTCACAGTGAAGACATTCACAATACAGGGATTGGGACACGAATTGTAGACCTCGACGAAGCGTCTGCAAAGTATGACAGTATGAATTTATTCAATCCTCATGGTCTATTTGCAAGCAATGCTATCAATGGTTACTTTAGCGGTGACATGAGCAGTGGCTTGTCTTATGATTGGTCTAATGGGGGTATTTCAAGGAGAGGTGCTACATGGCGAAACGGATTGCTAGTGCTGTAGGCACAGAAATGCAATTTATGCCGCAACCCGATGCAACATATCAAGAGCGTTTGACAGAGGTACAGGGTGTTAGAGGGACTAACCCCTCGTCCTCGTCCGCTTCCATGTTTGCAAGTGCGGCTAATAATCTCAATAGTAGTTGGTTGTCTTTCATCACAGACCGTGAGAAACGCATGAATGAAGAGGGGCTTACAGAAGCCAACAGACTCATTGCGTCAACCACAGAGGAAGACAGACAGAAACTTAATACACTTGACATGGCCTTGACATACGGCTATGGGAATAACTTAGATAACCCTTATTTTATCGCATATAGCGACAAGTTACGTGGGCAGGCTTTAGGTGACTCCGCAAAACTTGCATACACAGAAGAATTTGGTGACAGTCCTGCACGTACTCCCGATGAGGAAGTGAAGCGGTATGACGACTTTGTACAGAAGTATCGACAGCGCTTCATTGACAAAGGACTCATTGATAATAATGTGTCTTTTGAGCAGGGCTTCAATGACAAGAATATTGAAAACCAGCAAACGTTGATGAGTAATCATGTTCAGCGTGATATTGAAGACAGAATCTCCGAAACCTTCAATAACATTAAGTCTGAATTAGGGAATCTCATTTATGATGCTCCTACCATGACTCGTGATGAACAAGTACAGAAGCTTACAGAGATTTTCAACCAGAGTCGCTTGATGGGGCTGAATCCTTCACAGCGACAGACACTTGTTGATAACTTCACCAAAGAAATTATTACCACAGGGACAATCAAGGACTTTAAGAATTTTAAAGCTACTATCCTTGACCGTATTCCTGTACAGACACGCTTAGATGGTACGACACAGACGATGGGGGACTTGGTAGACACCATGGAATTAGACACCCTGAATGTTGCATATCGTAAATCTCATATGGAAAAATCAAAGATGGATTTCATTAAGAAGTATGGGAAAGATAAAGACATGAATCGTGTCTATACCGATGTAATTAAAATGGGGCAGTCTGGCAATCGTTCAGATCGTGATGATGCTGAAATTCTTACAGGAATGTTACCTGAAATAGAGAGTCTTCAAAATCAGCATAAGGCCGCTCAGGCTCGTATTGCTAAGGTTGGGGCTAAAGGTGTTACTACAGCCGCCAAATCACAGGCAAGTTCTGCCTCTGCTAGGGAAAACATTCGGGCCTTCATGGAAGACGATAACCCTGTAAAAGACGGTTATGGTAGTTCCATTGGGAAACCTTTAGTTGGTGGTAAGGCTGTTGATTCAGGTACGATTCTTAGTGCTTTTCAAGACTACGAAAATCAGATTATCAGTAGTGATGACGATGAAGAAACAAAGGCACAGAAACTTATGAAGCTCTACACCTATTCAGGTGTAAGCAATGTAAAAGAACAGTTAGTGAATGGTGTCTTACAGACCATAAACAGTGCCACGGCAGATAGTGTAGAAACAAATGGTGTCCCTAACTCCATCATTTATCTTGTAAAGGCTCGTAACATTAATCATGGACAGTTTGCAGGTGCTTTTGGTAGTAAGGTAGATGCCGCTATTGGAGCGATTGTAAACTTCTCCCATGCGTCGGGCGAAGAAGATGCAGACAATGCACTCGTTCGAGGGTACGCCAACTATTGTCGTATTAAAGACACCAGCGAACAGGACAAACAGAACTACATGGCACAGATTAGAAGTATTGCCGCAGGTGGCTGGTCTATTGGTGGTATGGAAAGTTGGAACAGTGAAGGTAGTACGGCCCCTGATATTTCATGGGATAACCCACAGATTGCAGAAACCGTAAAGGATAGAGCTTTGATGTATAACTTAGCTTATCATGACCCTCAAGCCGCTTTAGATGCCGCTTGCAATGACATTCGGGATGCTTATGCTTACTATCATGGAGCTGTCTTTCCTAAGAACTGTTTCAATAGTGGCCTGTCTCCTTCTACAGAAAGTGCATTTGCAAAACAATCTCTTGACGCCCTTTGCTATCAATATGCGAATAATTGGGGTGTATCTGCCGAAGATATTAATGTATCTTATGATGAAGCCTCTAACACATGGTCTTTTTCAGAGAGTGTAAATGGGAACTATACACAGCTTTCTGGCTCTGATATGGCTAATGAAATTCAGTATGTAGCTACTTATGTGCCGCCTTCCACTTCTAGTAGCAGTGATTCTTCCGATGATGATACTACTACTTCGTATACCTCAGAACATTCCGCTTCCGATTTTGTGTCTACTACAGTTGAAGCTGTAAAGGATAAAGTGGAAGAGGTAGAAGATGCTGTGAGTGAAAAGTGGAATGAATTTAAGTCATGGGTAAAAGGGGAATAGAAAGGAGATAAGACACAATGGCAGTTTCAAATAACATGTCCCTTGTCTATAATTGGTTTATCCAGCATGGATATTCACCAACATTGGCCGCAGGGTTCGCCGCTAACTTTGCAGTTGAAACGGGTGGCGGTGAGGACATTAATCCTGATATTACGTCCCCTAATGGTGCATATGGGATTGCGCAATGGCTTGATGAAAGTAGACAGACGAATTTCAGAAACTTCATGGATGAACATGGATATGATTCCAATGACATCTATGCACAGTTAGAGTTCGTTGATTGGGAGCTTCATAATACAGAATCACAAGCATTGGAAGAGATTTCCAACTCGGACTTGTCGAGTGCTGAAAGTGCCGCCGCCGCTATTGCGGATTACTATGAACGTTGTCAAGGACAGGCTCTTGACCTAAGACAACAGGTAGCAGGTGAGGTATATTCAAACCTTTATGGGGGCGAAAGCTATGATGCGTCTGCTACAGGTTCTAGTGATTCCAGTAGTGGGGGCACAGACACAGAAGACTACACTTCCTATTTACCCGATGATATGCAGGGAATTGACCCTAGTTTGTATTCACGGTTGGGGATGCTGTTTAAAAAGGCAAGAGAGTTAGGGGTTGAACCTCTTCTTACAGGGGGTAAAGAATATGGCCCGCATAATACAGAAGGAGCACACCCTAAAGGGATGGCGGCTGATATTGCGTGGGAAGGTTTGCAATGGGGCGACCCTATTCTTGAACAGTTATATCAGTACGCAGGGGAACTTGGCTTTAACGAACGTGCTCATAACTTAGAAGAAGACCCCGGTGCAACAGGCCCTCACCTTCATGTAGCTAATCCTGACCTCTCTAAAGAAGTCAATGCTCTCTTAGGGCCTAAACAAGCGACAACCACCTTTGGTGAGGGTGTCTTTACTCCTAAGATGCAGAACATGGTGAGTCCTGAAATACAGGCACTAGCAGATGCAAAACTCCAGATGCAGAAAGCCTATGAAGATTCCCTGAAAGAAAAGCCTTCTATCCTTGAGGGTATTTGGCATGACTTCAAACGCAGTGGCAACTTTGCGTATGAGTTTGTTGATGCTCTGTACACTGACCTCTTCCACAGTGACCTTGATGCTTTTGGTCGTGATAAGATTACCGATGCAGACCGTAACTACATCAAGGCCGCTATGGGCAGTGGTAATGAAGCAGAGGCACAATGGATTATTGATAATGCGAAAGACCCAACACAGTTGTATTACCTATTACAAAAGAAGTCCGATGAGATGGCCGAAGACACAAAATACGCCGCTTACTATAATTCGGTAGGCGCACATACCCTAGGTACTGTCTTAGGGGCTGTCTTAGACCCCTTGAACGCACTTCCTGAATTGAAGGTCTTACAGGCAGGGAAGATTATGAAGACACTTGGTGGTGTGGTGAAAGATACTCGTATTATTGATAGTGCCGCTAAGGCCTCTGCTGAAAAGATTCTCAGTGCAGGGGGCGCTAAAAGAATTGGGGACACAACATTAAACATGGCCGCTATGGGGGCTTTACAGCAACATGCCGCTAACATGGGCAATGGCACAGACGACAGTATCGCAGGGGCCGCTATGATTGCAGGAATTTCAGGGGGTGTCTTACGTACCCTTGGAATGGCAGGAAAGAACTTGTTCCACAAAGACCCTGCTGTAGCTAATCTGGCTCGTACAGCAGATAGGATTGAAGAAAGTGCCGCTCGTGAAGCTGTGGGATTAAAAACACCATACACCATTATGGATACAAAGGAAGCCGCTTCCAAATTACATGATGTGGAATACTTTGCGAAGCAGGAAGGTAAGATTGCAAGTTCCGTAGCGGATCGTGATGATGTCTTTGCATTGTCGCTGAAAGACGCAAAGAAACTTGGTGCTTCCATGGGTATCAAGGTGTCTGATAACACGAAAGGTTTCTTTGTCCCTCATGGTGACTATACCGTAGTGGTCAAAGATAATATCAAGGGGGCTAAAGAATTAGATGGTGTCTTAGCACATGAAATTGGTGTCCATCAATCTTTGAAAGACACCATAGGTACTGAACGCTATCAGTCCTTGATGGATTTTGTGTCTACTCAATCAAAGGACACTACATCGAAGTTTGCACAGGCCGCAAGACTCGCCAACAGCACAGACCCAGAAGAGATTCTTGGTTACGCCATTCAGCATGATATGTTGAGTCGTAAATCGGGTCATTCCTTGGTGTCTAGTTTTAGAGAAGGACTAAAGGAAATGGGTTTTGGTGATAAATCAAGATTCACCAACAACGAAATTCTCGACATGGTCAATACAGCGGTTCGCTATCAGAGCTTGAAAAAGCAGGGTATCATTGTTAATCCCGATGGGAGTATTATTCAGAATGGTGTCCATTTCTCGAAAGACAACATGCTTGCTCCTGAAAGTCTTCTCGACTATGAAAAGAGTGCAGATGAACTGGCACAGGAACGCAAAGGCAAGACAGCCTTTGAAAAGACCGTCAATACCTTATCGGGATGGATGGATAATACAGTGTTGACCCGTACTCCGTATGGGGCCGCTTATCATTCTCCATCAATGACGCTTGCGAAGAAAGCCTCTGAATTATGGGAAGATGCACAGCGTCGTGGTACCTCTCGTAATGGTTCCAATATGCCGTCTGCTGAACGTATGAAGGACTATCTCATGGGACAGCTTGATAAGTACAAAGGTGAGATTCTTGATGCCCGTAAAGAATGGATTCGTGACCACTATGGTACGATGGGTGTCATTAACCCTTTCCGCAAGGGAGATGCCCATAGACAAGAATTTGATAAGCTTGTCATTGATAAGTTCAACAGCTTGTCTAAACAGCAGACACACATTAACATTGATGATAAGATGGTAGACCAGAATGTCATGAAGGCCGTCAAGTCTTTGCAGAATCTTTATGATACCCGTATTGACCTTGGTAAAAATTCATCCTCTATTTTTGGTGGTTCTATGGAACGTAACTTGATTGAGGATGGGTGGTATTCAGTCGATGATGAATTTCATCGCTTAGTTGACCCTGATGCTTATAGGGAGTTTGTGTCTAACTTCACCACTACAGGTGATAGAGGAGCGAGAGCTTTTATGGAGAAATATGCATTAGCCGCTTCCAATACACCGACTTCTCGTAAGTTGATTGGGGATATGATTAAACGAGAAAAGGAATTGAAGTTACAGCGTGAAATACATGATGCTGAAACTTATCTGAACAAAGAGGGGCGCAAGAGTTCTGAAAAGGTGAAAAGGGTCAAAGAAGACCTCGAACAGAAACGTTCTCATACCGTGAAAGACACCACAGATGCAGAAATTGATGAGTTCCGCAAGACAAAGTGCAAAGAGTGGGCAGATAATATCATGCAACCACTTGAGGATAAGTTAGATGGTTTAGACACCGATGGTGCTACCTCGAAACTTGGTGACTTGAACTTCTTCCGTGGGCGTCTTCCGATGGACACAGGTATTGTCATGGATATTAAAGATGCAGAGGGTAATGTTGTTAAAGCCTTCTCCTTTGATAATGACCTTAGATACTATGACCTCGAACACACACTGAACAGAACTAATAGACGTTTTGCAGGTGAAGTAGCAGTCCGTAATGTCCTTGGTTCTGCCAATGAATATGGAGCTTTCGTGAAGAAGGTACTCCATGAATTGCGTCTTGCTTCCATGGGGAATGATGGTCGTATCAACAGTTCCACAGCCGAAAAGAATAAGCGGTGGTTCTTAGACAACATTGCACGACTCCGTGGGATGCGTGACCACTACGAACGCAACATCTATGATGAAGGTTCAGCAGTTACAAAGATTCTCAATAACTTTGCATACTTCAAGCGCGGCGGTTCTATGGGATGGAACCAGTTAGGCGACTTAGGGGGTGCTATTGCCTATGGCGGACTGAAACAGGTATTTGGTGTCTTCAACCCCTTACGGAAATTCGTACAGGATGTTCGTCTTGGTAAAGCTAATTCTAAGATGGTTGAAGACCTCTCGTGGCATGTCTTTGGTGAACCTGTAGAACGCTACATTTTCCGTGGTAATTGGGGGGACACACAGACACGTAATGCCTTGTCTAAACGTGGCTTTGGGGTGGACAACCTATTGATTAGTGCGGCTGATATAACACACAATCTGGGCAAGTTCACTTCACAGATAAATATGCTTGGACATATGACAGACACAATGGTTCGCTCTGCTCGTAGTGCGGCCATTACAGACTCGATTCGTTGGGCGCATGGAGAAACCTTCAATGCTTTACGTAATCCATTCAGCAAGGCAAATATCAAGGCGCTTGGTAGACACGTAGACCTTGCACAGATGAAAAAAGACTTGCGTACCTATGTGAAGTGGGATGGCAAGAAAGGGACTATTGCAGATGGTTTTGATGTAGATGCATGGAGAAAGGAAAGACCTGATACCTTCTGGGCTTGGTATGATTTGATGCAGAATCAGGTAGAAAAGAGTGTCTTATTGAGTTCGTCTGAGGGCAATAGAAATATGCTGAAAGACACCAACTCTTTAATGCGTCTTGTCATGATGTTTAAAGACTTCAATATGCGTTCAAACAATGCTCAGTTTATGCGAATGATTCAACAGCATGAAGCTCAGGATGCCATGGCATTTGCTCTTTCTCTTATGACCAATACAGCCGCTTTTGCCGCTCGTAACGGCGCTAAGATGGCCGCTCTGTATGCGATGGGACAAACAGACGCCGCTAACTACATCAAGGAAAACTATCTGAATGATAAGGCTCTTGCGAAGGCCGCATTTTTCCGAACAGGTTTCTTGTCGCCTATGGGTGTTGCAAATGACTTCTGGGAAGCCGGCACCGGTGCACCTACAATCAGAACGACAGTATCACAGTATCGTAATAATCCCCCTAAAGACTTTGGGGACTTTGTAGGCAATAGTGTCCAACAGTTACCTGCCGTGGATACCCTGTCTGATATGACATGGAAGCCACTTCGTAGTGCCTATCGGCTGGCTACCAACAAGGGGACACAAAAGGATTTACGGACGTTATTAAATCTGGCTCCTATTCCTGATTTTATCCCCTATACGCAAGCTATAGACACACTGGCAAAATTAAATAGTTTGAAAGCTAAATAAAAAGGAGAGTGATAGATAGTGGCAAACACAACAGGCTTTAAAGCTCGTGTGGAATATGAAGTTACCGATGGGACACAAACGACTTATACGTTCCCCTTTTCATATCTTCGCAAGAAGTTTGTCATGGTGTCTATCCTTCACTCCGATGCTTCGGAAACAGCATTGGAGTATGGGGTAGCCTACACAGTCAATGATTTATCCGTGTCTTTGACCACACCTGCACAGGTTGGAGAACATATCATTATTTATCGGCAGACAAGCACCGATAAGATTGTTACGTGGAATGATGGCTCTATCTTGTTGGCACGGGATATGAATACAGAAGATGCTCAGATGCTTCACTTACAGGAAGAACAGCAGGACTATATTAGGGCCCATGCTATCTCTACGAAAGTAACGAGTGATAAAGAAGTTCTTTGGGATGCATTGAATCATCGTGTCGTTAACGTAAGTGACCCCAAAGACCCTCAAGACGCCGTAACGAAGCACTACATGGAAAGCGTCCAGAATGGTTTTGTAACGGCCAATACAATCTTGGTACAGGAAGCAACGAAGCAAGCGTCCGCCGCAAAGTCTTCGCAGGAAGCCGCTAAGACCTCGGAGACAAATGCACATACTTCGGAAACCAACTCCGAAATCTCTCATCAAAAGGCTAAGAAGTGGGCAGAAGCTACGGATTCTCCAGATGGTGAAGCGGATACGGATAGTACCACAGGGAAGACACAGAGCGCTAAAGAGTGGGCTTTGTATAGCAAAACGAAGGCACAGGAAGCGGCAACGTCCGCAACGAACGCTAAGAGTTCTGAGACAAATGCAAAGACCTCGGAAACCAATGCGAAAACCTCGGAAACCAATGCGAAGTCGTCCGAAACTAAGGCAAAGACCTCTGAAACCAATGCAAAAACATCGGAAACTAATGCTAGCGCAAGTGCCTCTGCCAGTGCGTCTAGTGCGAGTGCGTCTGCTACGAGTGCCACTAATGCGCATAATTCAGAGCTGGCCGCCGCTAACAGTGCTAAACAGGCCGCCGAATCAGCAGGTGTCTTTCAGGACTTTCAGGGGGCCACAGCGTCCGCAGATGGTACTGGTGGTAAAGTTCCGAAACCTTTAGCAGGACAGCAGGAAAGGTATCTAAAAGCAGATGGCACATGGGGAGATGTCCCAAAACACTTTAATACCGATGGACACTTAGTATTTCCTAATGGTGCTGAATTGTGGGTGGATTGATATGGCAGAATTAAATAAAACAATACATATTAGAAAAGGCTCGACAGAACAAATCGTTAAACTTTATACCACTCAGGCAGAAGCAGGAGATGCTTATTCGTACATTAAAGTTGATGGTGTGCAAGCCTACATCCCTTTAGGGGCTGAAAATGATAGTAGAGCTACCATGGGGAGAGTAAAGGAACACACAGGGGCTCAATTTGCAATTCTCTCGAGTGGAAAGCCTCCTTACCATAAGGATTCCTACACAAATGCAGGAACATACACATGGACATGTCCTGCTGGCGTTACGAAAGCCAGAGTTACCATTGCAGGTGGTGGAGGTGGTGGGCTTGCTATTGAATGGTACTATGATGGGGGTGGTTATCTAAGGAAAACTGCTACCGGTGGAGGAGGGGCTAATAATACATCTATCATTGATGTAGTTCCAAACCATACATATACAGTTGTAGTAGGCGCAGGGGGTTCGCCCTATGTTAGCACTGATAGTGAAGACAGAAAATCAGATAGACATGCCGGTGATGGGGGAGTTTCTTCTTTTGATTCACTTAAAGCCGCAGGGGGACAAGGGGGGTACTACACTCATATAAATATATCAACGCATAACGGTGCTTCTTATGGCTCAGGGGGTGCAGGGGGTTCTGCGTGGAATACAGGTGCAAATGCTGGTGGTACAGGTTGGGTTTATGTAGAATATGGGGGTGACATTCAAAATGAATAGATTTGCACAGCTTTTATATGGAGAAGTTTTGTACATATTTGAAACGGAGATGCCAATGGAACAGTTGTCAACCATTTTCAGTCCTAAGACATACTGGGTAGATGTGACGGACAAGCAGTGTGACGTTGGTGATACGGTAACTTTTGACAACGATAAGTGTTTTGTGTTTACAAAAAAAGAGGACACAAAAGAACAGACCCCCTCTTTGTCAGAACGAATTGAGGTTCTTGAGGATACCGTAAATACCTTGATGGAAGGAGGGGCTACGAATGGCTAAATACTTGGCATATCAGATTATTTTACAGAAACTAAAGTACAACACAGTTATTACAAGATTCCCGAAATACAAAGAGGATATTGATAAGGTACTTGACGGTATGGGGTGGATGATTGATGAAAATGGTGGTTGCGTAGGGAAGAAGACGGATGAAAAATGAAACGAGGTACACTGCACAAAATGATTAGCACACTATGGAACTTATGGACAGCCACAGAAGTAAAGATTGGCTGTCTTTTTTCTATTGCTTGGTTGTGTTTCAATCAGCTTGTGGGCGGTGTGGATGAGCAGATTAATGCTTTGGTTGTCCTTGTGGCTTGTGACATTATCACAGGCCTTTGGGCTTCCTTCAAACTCCATGCCTTTGCAAGTTCGATTGCAACACATGGCTTATACAAGAAGGCCGCTATGTTCCTTATCATTGGTCTAGGTGTCTTGCTTGATTCAGCGATGAACACTCACATGGTACGGACGTTATTCATTGGAGCCTTTGCAGTGGTAGAGGCCCTTAGTATTGTTGAAAATATTGATCGTGTTGGTTATGGGCATTACATCCCTAGCTTTATCAGGGGTGCGCTTGCTCAGATTGCTAAAGAGAAGAAGGTGGACAAATTAGATGATTGACTTTGGACAATTCCTATGTATTATTCAAAGTATTTTGTTTCTCTTAACACTTGTAAGTTTTGATGGAGATGATAGTGAAAAATTTAATCTTATATTTATGTCTTGTTGGATTATGTCTCTTATAATGCTTTGTATTTATCACATTTTCAATGTAGGGGGTGCTAATTAGATGACCAGTAAAGTAATAGACGTTTCCTATTATCAGCGCAATATTGATTATGATACTGTAGAAGCCGCAGGGGTTCAAGGTGTCATTATCAAAATTTCCGAAGGGTGTTCCGAAGAAGACACATGGGTAAGACACGCAGAAGAATGTAAGTCTAGGGGCATCCCTTGGGGTGTCTATTGTTTCTCTCATGCTCAGACACCCGAAAGAGCAAAGGAAGAAGCACAGACGGTCTTGGAACTCCTTGGTGATGATGTACCACCTATGGGCATTTGGTACGATTGTGAAGCTGATAAATGTTTTGCAGAAGGGGTAGACACCACAGCTCTGTGTTCAGCTTTTATTGTCGCTTGCAATGAGGCAGGACACAGAGCAGGGATTTATACCTCTACTTTGAAATGCACAGATTACATGACAAACTCCATTCGGCCTAACTTGCTTGCTGACTATGTACCATATTGGATTGCAGATTACCGTGGATACAATGGATTTTCTCAGGACTACCCTGATAAGCATGTAGCAGGTTGGCAGTGGAGCGCACATGAATATATTGGAGACACTAATGTAGATATGAATGAATGGTATGAGGAGCTGTAAATGGATGAAGACAACAACAAAAAATATTCTGCAAAGATGGTGCTTGTGTCTTTCACTGTTGGCGTGCTTTTGTGTCTTTCCCTCTGTGTCTACTTCTACAGTTCACGCACAGAATCCGCAGAAAGTCGAAATGTCAATCGAACAATTCAACAGCTTACGACAGATGGTGACAGAGCTACAGAAGCAGTCAACAGCGCAGAAACAGGACTCACAGAAGCTCAAGACACAGCTAACAGAATCTCAGAAAGAGCTGACGAAAGCACAAGTGTACTTGACCGATTACAAGCAGAACTTGACGGAATTGCAAAAGCAAACGGACTCTCTGAATAAGTCGGTGAAGCGGATGGAGCGACAGCGTGATTTTGCTTGGGTCGTTGCAGGTGGCTTGTTGATTTGGGGGTGTAGTCGATAAAATATCGCTCTGTATGCCTCTGTACGGCGTTTTTAAAGCCCTCTAGGTATAATCACTAGGGGGCTTATTTTTATTTTTAAAAGGTGATTGTAATGGCAATAAATAAGGTTTATATAGCAGTGAAAATGAAGTGTGGGAGACACCACAAGATTTAAAAGTGTGTAGTATGGAGAGAGGATGATGATATATGGCTAATTTTAACATTCCACAGGAATTGATTGACCGCTTGGCAACCGAAGAAGTGCAGGCTCTCTTAGAGGGGCTTGAGGATGAAGAACAACGTAAAAATCCTGCCTTCCTCGCAAAGGTACGGCAGTTCTTGAAAGACAACGATTTCAACACCACGGTTGAGATTGAAGGTGTCAAAGAAGTAAAACAGGAAGCCTCTAAGATTCCTGACTTCATGGAACTTGTGAAAGAAGGTTGATAGATTGAAATGGAGTGAAGTGGATGTCCAGAAGGCACGTGAACACTTCTGGGCATTTGTCTATATTGTATGGCGGTCTATTGACCTTCCACAGCCGACACCTATTCAGATTGACATTGCAAACTATCTCCAGAATCCCCCTAAAGACCGTATCATTCTTGAGGGGTTCCGTGGTGTCGCTAAATCCTTCTTGACATGTGCTTATGTGGTGTGGAGATTGTGGAAGGAAAGACAGCTAAAGATTTTGATTGTGTCTGCCTCTGGGGACAGAGCAGATGCGAACGCTCGCTTTATCAAGCGTATCATTCAGACACTCCCTTTCTTGTCTGACATGATTGCAGACAAGGGGCAGTTAGACACACAGAATATCTTTGATGTTGGGGGTGTCGTTCCTGATATTTCCCCCTCTGTAAAGTCCATTGGTATCACTGGGCAAATTACAGGGACACGTGCAGACATTCTAATCGCAGACGATAAACTTTTATGTCGTCTTTAAACCATGTGAAAACGGTGGAACTCCTGAAAAGGACAATACCGTGCGAAGCTCTAAAAAGAGAACGTGTAACGACTATTCCGAGAGGAAGTACCATCAAGTGATGGGAAGCGCATGGGACTACATTTGTAGTTAAGATATAGTCTAATCTTTATAGTAATATAAAGCATCTTGATTTAAGGAGTGATGTCTAAAATGACAACGAAATATAAAGTAGGAAGTATAATTGATACACCTAAAGGAAAAATAAAAATTCTTGAATATACACCGGGAAAAAGATTACCAAATAATAGGCGAATACATCCTAGAGTTGCTATTAGATTTATTGATAGCGGCTGGGTATGTAATGTGCAAACAACGAACATCGCCACAGGCCATATTGAAGATTGTCGTGCTAAAACGGTGTATGGTATCGGATATTTAGATACTAATTTGAAAATTCCTGCTAGGGGAAACTCAATTATACGCAGAGCGTATGATTTATGGGCTAATATGCTCAAGCGATGTTATGGTGAATACAGAACATGTTATACAGGATGTACTGTTGATAAACGCTGGCACTCATTTAAAAACTTTTTAAACTCTATACAGGAGTTAGAAGGGTATGACAAGTGGGAGCGCGGAGAAGATATGCATTTAGATAAAGACATAAGATGCAAAGGGAATAAAATATACTCTGCTGATACATGCATGTTTGTCTCTGCTCATGATAATATCGTAGATAGCTTAAATCGAAGATGGCATAAGCCTAACGAACTTATGTTAATACAAAATGGTAGAAGTCCCGAAAAACTCAGCAACACAGCAACAGCGTGATAAGCTCTCAGAGGCCGTAAAGGAATTTGATGCTATCTTGAAGCCGAACGGCCAGATCATATATCTTGGTACACCACAGACAGAATCAAGCCTGTACAATACCTTACAAGACCGTGGCTACATTGCACGTATCTGGCCCGTCTTGTATCCTCAATTATCAAGGGTAGAGGATAATTATGGTGATTCCCTTGCTCCCTCTATTTGGAACAAACTGAAAGCTGACCCTAGTCTTGAGGGGAAGCCTACAGACCCCTTGCGCTTCAATGAGGAAGAAATTGCGAAGCGTTCCCTGTCCTATGGGAAAGCAGGGTTTGCTCTCCAGTATATGCTAAATACTCGGCTGTCTGATGCTGAAAAGTATCCGTTGAAGGTGTCTGATTTGATTATCACTAACCTTGATATGAAGGAAAGTAGCCTTAAATGGGCGTGGGCAAAAGGAAGGGAACAGCTCTTGTCTGATATTCCCTGTACAGCCATGGCAGGGGACTATTACTACAGTGAGCTATCTCGTAGCCCTGAAACGATGCCCTATCAGACAACAGTGATGGCTATAGACCCATCGGGTAGGGGTAAAATACGTCCTTGCTCCTACGTTAAAAAATGCGCTTAATTGCTGGAAACTCTTTCTAAGACAATCAGCAGCGAAGTCCTTTTATAAGGAAACGTTCAACGACTATTAGTACACCGCAATGGTTCGGTGGAAACAGCGCACTATCTTTTGATAGAAGATATAGTCTGAACACTATAGCAATATAGTGAGGTACCCTAACGATGTACCGTAACACTAAAAAGAAAAGAGAGTGATGTTATTGTTTAGAGAAAAAACAAGATTATATAAAGTGTACCATATCCATGAAGTAGGAAACAGGAATATACAGGAAGGTTATGTGGGTGTTACTCGCCGTAGTCTTTCCTATCGTCTTAGTCAGCATATGTGTAGCAAGAGACCTGTTGGCACAATTCTAAGACAACTGGGTAAGGATAATATTCAAATTGATTTAATTGCTATGTTACCAAAAGAAGAAGCATTAACAATAGAAGATAATCTACGTCCTAAAATGCATATGGGGTGGAATGTAAGAGCAGGGGGAGACAGAAAAACAGTTCGTTGTCCTATTTGTGGTAAATATTTACCAAAACGCAAGTCAGGGACAGTATGTGCTGACTGTCTCCCTACTACTTTTCAAAAAGGGCATGTTCCTCATAATTATGGACAGGGTGAAAGATTCAGGCTCATTGCACCTGATGGTACGATGTATGAGCCTTTTTCTTTTACTGCTTTTTGTAGAGAGCATAATCTTTCACCCCAAAATCTACGTCAAGTGGCTAAAGGAAACCGACATCACTCAAAGGGTTGGAAAGCAGAACGCATAGGCTGATTGAAGGACGAAACAGTCTATGCAATCTTAAAGTACCTGAATGGCTATTTGTTCCTTATGGACGTAGGGGGCTTTAAAGAGGGCTATTCGGACTTGACGCTGACTCAGATGGCAAATCGTGCTAAATTCTGGGATGTGGATGTTGTAGTTCCCGAAGATAACTTTGGGGATGGCATGTTCACTAAGTTGATGACCCCTATCTTCAACAAAATACACCCTTGCGGTATTGAACCTGTTACCAATAGAGGGCAAAAGGAATTGCGTATGATAGACACCCTAGAACCAGTTATGATGCGGCATAAGCTCATTGTGAATCGTCCAGTGGTCGAACAGGACTTTAAGGTCTTCCAACAGGACTATCATTATTCCCTGATTTATCAAATGACACGCTTGTGTCGGGATAAGAACGCTCTGAGTCATGATGATAGATTGGATGCCCTGACTATTGGGGTGTCTTATTTCATGGAGCGCATGGATGTGGATGAAGATAGTCAACTTACGGAGCTGACAGCTGAACAGCTTGAGGATTGGCTGAATGAATCCGTACTGCCTAATTATACAAATAGTTCGCATAATAATAGATGTATAAAAGCTATTAGAGAGCTACGGGATAATTAGACAAAAATTAATTGTGGCACTATTAAACAAAAAATTAATTGTGGCATTAACCGAAGAAAAGAGACGAAAAGTATATATAGTATCTAATAGAATCTATGAGGTTCCAGTCGATTCTGACTAGAACCTCATATTTATTATTATGACAGATATGGGACTAGAGATTCTTTAATGATGATTGTTGATGATGATGATAAATCAAAGAAAGAGATTCTTAAATATTCTTTACTATTCTTTCATATCTCAAGTCTACTAAGATTTCCTTTAGTCTACGAAAGGAGCCTTATGACCTATTTAAATATTGATGTTGATGATTTCACCTCAACTCCTTCTCATAAATGGGACACACGCCTTACCTTCTCACCGAAAGAGGTTTCAGAGATGCTAGGTGTTCCCTTATCAACCGTATACGCTCTATGTTATAATGAATCATTGAAAGCCTTCAAAATAGGTACTCACTGGAGAATACATCGCAAAGGACTATACGGGTTCTTGCGCCACTCGATAGACACCAGTATTACTCTATAAGCACCTATAAGCACTTGAACACTTATTAAATGGCTATTCTATCATGTTTTATCCATTATATGTTATAATACCCTTATCATATACGAAAATGTTGTGAAAAAATACGGAGGTGGTTCCATGGATTCTTTTGCTGCCCGCCAGGCCTGCCGCGACGGCCGCTATGACGAGGTACTGGCTATGTATGGCAAGGCGGCACCGGACCGGTCTTGGACGTGTTGGGATTATTATTACTATGCCTATGCCCTGCGCAAGACGAAGCAGTACAAGAAGGGGCGGGAAATCGCCCGGGCCGGCATGATCGCCTTCCCCGATTTCGTCAATCTCCACGGGATTTACTGCTGGTGCCTCTATTATTTATATATCCAGAAATTCGATGAACGGACGCAGGCACCGGAGGATTTCCGCCGCGCCGTCGACGCCATCTTGAAATACAGTCAGCAAGGGCCGTATACGCCGTATGCCCTGGCCGTGTGGCGCATGGTCGATGTCCTCAAGAACCAGCCCGGTCAGGCCGGACTGATGGGGGCCTACTTGCGCCGCCTCGACCCGGACCAGCTGCCGGACCAGGAGAAGACCGTGACTTTGAAGGGGCGGGAACGGGTCATTGCCTCGGACCGGGAACGCTGGTATTCCCTCATGAGCCGCATCCTGGTCAAGGAAGAGAAGTACGACGACTGCATCACCTTGTGCCGGCAGGCCCTGAACTATTTCCCTCAGCTCCATCACGACAACGATATCTGGTTTTCTTACCGCATTGCCCTCTGCCTGCTGCGCCAGGGCCGCGTCGGGGAAGGGCGGCAGCGCCTGGAGAACCTGCTGAAGTACAAGCAGCACTGGATCCTTTTCCGGGGCCTGTTCTTTGCCGCCCAGGCCGAGGGAGACAGCGCGGCCATGCGCTGCTATGGGGCGTCGGCCTTCCTGGCTGGCGGCGAGTTCAAGGCCAAGGTCAATTTCATGGTCCAGTTCGCCCAGGCTTTGGAGAATATGGGCGGTTATGAGAAGATGGCCTATTTCCATTACCTCCTGGCCAAACGGGTCCGCATGGACCAGCATTGGAAGGTCAAGGCCGAACTCCTGGCCAAGACCGACAGCTATGCTTTTCCCGAACCGGACCGGCAGGAGCTGATGGACGGGCTCCATGGATTCTGGATGGACGAGAAGCACGCCGGCCAGACGCGCCACAAGGGGACCATCGAAAAAATCCTGCCCGGCAGCAAGGCCGGCTTCCTGCGGGAATACGGCGGCAATCAGTATTATTTCCGTACCGCTTCGCTGTACCGCGTCCGTCCGGAGGAAGGGGAAAAGGTCACGTTCTATGTAGAGGACTTCTTTGAGACAGGGAAAGAAAAACCGGCTCATCGCGCCGTGGACATCGAACCGGTTTTGCTATATGATAAGAAGTGAATTTACTAGAGAAAGTGAGTGGCACTCATGATTTTATCAGGCAAGGAAATTGTCAAGCATTTAGGTAAGGAAATCATCATTGAACCTTTCCATCCGGAACGGGTCAATCCCAATAGCTATAACCTGTCTTTGCACAATGAACTGATGGTCTATGACCACCAAGAACTGGATATGGCCAAGCCCAATCCGGCATCGACTATTTATATCCCCAAGTCGGGCTACGTCTTGCAGCCTAACAAGCTCTATCTGGGCCGGACCAATGAATATACCCGGACTGACGGCTATATCCCCATGCTCGAAGGCCGGTCGTCCGTCGGCCGCCTGGGCGTCTTCATCCACGTCACGGCTGGCTTCGGCGACGTCGGTTTTGCCGGTTACTGGACGCTGGAAATCTTCTGTGTCCAGCCCATCCGCATCTATCCGAACGTGGAAATCTGCCAGATCTACTATCATGATATCGACGGCGAATACGATACGTATCAGCACGGCAAGTACCAGAACAATACGGGCATCCAGCCCAGTATGCTCTGGAAAGACTTTGAAAAGATGAAATAAAGGGAGTGTCTTCATGAAAGAAATAGATATGTTAGCCATGGCCCGGACGAACGGTTTCCGCCTGGGCAATGCCCAGGACCGCCAGGGCGGCACGGGCTGCACGGTCCTCGTGTTCCCGGAAAGTGCGCCCTGTGCTGTCGACGTCCGCGGCGGCGGCCCGGCCAGCCGGGAATCGGAACTGCTCAGTCCTATGGCGGCTGCGTCGGGCATCCACGCCATCCTGCTCAGCGGCGGCAGTGCCTTTGGCCTCAATGCCTCGGCTGGCGTCATGCAGTATTTGGAAGAACAGCACATCGGCTTCGATACGCGCATCTGCAAGGTGCCCCTCGTCGTCGAATCGTGCATCTATGATCTGGGCTGCGGCGACAATGTCCGCCCTGACGCCGCCATGGGCTATGCGGCCTGCCAGGCGTCGGAAAGTGGGGACTTCCGCCAAGGCTGTTACGGTGCCGGTACGGGGGCGACGGTCGGCAAGCTCTGCGGCCCGGACTATATGATGAAATCCGGCCTCGGCGCCTATGCCGTCCAGGTCGGCGACCTTCAGGTCGGTGCCGTCGTCGCCGTCAATGCCGTCGGCGATGTCCTCGACGAAAACGGCCAGATCCTGGCCGGTATGCGCAGCCGCGATGGCCAGGGCTTTGCCGATACGCGGCGGGTCATGCTCGAAGAAGCCGGCCAGACGCCGACCCTCTTTTCCCAGCGCGCCGTCGGGACGACGACCAATACGACTATCGGTGCCGTCGTCACCAATGGGCAGTTCGACAAGGCCCAGCTGAAAAAAATCGCCGCCCTCGGCAGCAACGGTCTCGTCCGGACCATCCGTCCCGTCAATACGACGGCTGACGGCGATTCTCTCTATGCCGCCAGCGTCGGCAGCGTTTCGGCCGAATTGAGCCTGACCGGGACCATCGCCGCCTACGTCGTCGAACAGGCCATCCGCCGCGCCGTCCGCCAGGCCGAAAGTATGTATGGCGTGCCAGCCTGCGGTTCATGATATGGGATTCCCGCAAGCGGGCCGCCTAGCCACAGCTGTCCGTTTTGGCAACCGTCTTGTGCCTCTCGTTGGTCGGCACCTGACGGGCCAAAAAGGCTTAGGACGGCCCCTACGAAGCGACCTGCGACCTGCGACCTGCGACCTGCGGACTGCGAACTGCGAACTGCGAACTGCGAACTGCGGACCAGGGATTCCCGCAGGCCATTAATAACGAAATGAGGAACTAAATTATGTACGATTACGTCATCGTCGGCAGCGGCCTCTTTGGCTGTGTCTTTGCCCACGAGATGCATCAGGCCGGGCGACAGTGCCTGGTCCTGGAACGGCGGGACCATGTCGGCGGCAATGTCTATTGTGAAGAGAAGGACGGCATCCATATCCATCGCTATGGTGCCCACATTTTCCATACGTCGGACCGCCGGGTCTGGGACTATGTCAATCAGTTCGTCGAATTCAATCATTTTATCAATGCGCCCATTGCCAATTATAAAGGCGAACTGTACAATCTGCCTTTCAATATGAATACCTTTGCCAAGATGTGGGGCATCATCACGCCGGAACAGGCGGCGGCCAAGATCGAAGGCCAGCGCCGGGCGGCAGGGATTACGGAGCCTAAGAATCTGGAAGAACAGGCCATTTCCCTCATCGGTACGGATATTTATACGAAATTAATCAAAGGCTATACGGAAAAGCAGTGGGGCCGGAGCTGTACGGATTTGCCGGCGTTCATCATCAAGCGCCTGCCCGTGCGCTATACTTTCGACAATAATTATTTCGACGACTGCTGGCAGGGCATCCCCAAAGGGGGCTACAACGTCCTCATCGACGCCCTCCTGGAAGGCATCGAAGTGCGGACTGGTGTCGATTATAACCGCGAACGGGCATCGTACCTGGATATAGCCCGCAAAGTCGTCTATACCGGTCCCATTGACGAGTATTTCGGCTACCGCCTGGGCCATCTGGCCTATCGGGGCCTGCGTTTTGAAACGGAACGTTATAACGAGGTCAACCATCAAGGTGTGGCCGTCATGAACTATACCGACCGGGAAACGCCGTACACGCGGACGATTGAACACAAGCATTTTGAATTTGGCAGGCAGCCTGTGACGTATGTCACCAAGGAATACCCGGCTGAATGGCAGGCCGGCGAAGAAGCCTATTATCCTGTCAACGATGCGGTGAACCAGAATTTATACCATAAATATGCGGCCTTAGCCCGCCATGAACGCAATGTTATATTCGGTGGCCGCCTGGCAGAATATACGTATTACGACATGGACGATGTCATCGCCGGCGCCCTGGCTGCTGTAGAAAAGGAAGGATACCATGCAGAAACGAATTCGTAAGGCCGTCATCCCGGCGGCAGGCTATGGGACGCGCTTTTTGCCGGTCACCAAGGCCATCCCTAAGGAAATGATCCCCATTGTCGACAAACCGGTCATTCAGTACATCGTCGAAGAAGCCCTGCAGAGCGGCATCGAAGAAATCCTCATCATCACGGGCCACGGCAAGCGGGCCATTGAAGACCATTTCGATACCAATATCGACCTGGAGCTGCAGCTGCGCCAGCAGGGGAAGGACTCACTGCTGCACCTGGTCCAGGACATTTCGTCCATCAATATCCATTATATCCGCCAGAAGCACATGCGCGGCCTGGGCGATGCCATCCGCTGTGCCGAATCGTTCATCGATAACGAGCCCTTTGCCGTCCTCTTGGGCGACGACGTCGTCTACAATCCTGAGCAGCCGGCGCTGAAACAGATGATGGACGCCTTCAGCCGCCTGGGGGCTACTATGCTCGGCTGTCAGGAAGTGCCGCAGGAACTGGTATCGCGCTACGGCATCGTCCAGGGCCAGCCGACGGACGACGTAGTCGGCGCGGCGCTTGAGCTGCTCGTACTCCTCCATGGCAACCTGGTTCACGGGGCCCAGATTGTTGATATGACGCACGAGCTGGTTGAGCTCCCGCTCGGCGGCGTCGCGGTCGATGGGAGCAGGAAGCATGAGCGCTTCCTCGAGCACCGTGGTGCCATCGGCGGTAATGGCCTTAATGGCGGCCTCTACCTGCACCTCAAGCTTGCCGCGTGCGACCTTGAACTCGTTTTGCGTGGCAGTGGCGGTATCGACCCGCTCCTTAGCGCGGGCAACCTCGGCCTTGGCATCCTCGATGGTCTTCTTGAGCGAAGCGGAGTCCGCCTCTTCCAGAGAGGCCTGGTCACGCAGGCGCGCTGCCCAATCCGATGCGCGTTCCAACAGGGCAGAATAGCGTTCGTGCATGGGGTCGACGCGCAGGCGCAGCAGCTCGAGCGAGCGTATGGTGAACTTGTCAAGGCGGACGTAACGCTCCTCGTCGATGCGCGCCAGCGACGTGATGTGGCCGATGTGCGTGTGCTGGGTCATCTCGAGGTACTGCAGCACGGCTCCGGCGGCCACGATGCCGCTGTGCAGGTGGTCAACGCCGAAGCCCTTGAGCGTCTTCACGCCGAAGTGGCGCATGAGCTTCTGCTCGGCCGTCTGCTCGGTGAACACCCAGTCGTCAAGCTCGAAGGTGAAATACTTTGAGCCGAACCACCGCTCGAAGGTCTCCCTCCTGCCCCGCTCGTACAGCACTTCCTTCGGCGAGAAGTTGACGAGCAGCTTCTCCACGTCGTCAATCGAGCCTTCGCCCGTGAGGAATTCGCCCGTGGATATGTCGAGGAAGGCCACGCCGCAGGCCGCCTTGCCGAAGTTGACGGCGGCCAGGAAGTTGTTCTCCTTGTAGTCAAGCACGTTGTCGGTCATGGCCACGCCGGGCGTCACCAGTTCGGTGATGCCGCGCTTGACGAGCTTCTTTGTCAGCTTGGGGTCTTCGAGTTGGTCGCAGATGGCCACGCGGCGGCCGGCCCTCACGAGCTTTGGCAGGTAAGTGTCGAGCGCGTGGTAGGGGAAGCCCGCCATCTCCGTGGGCGCGCCGCCCTGCTGCCCGCCGTTGCTGCGGCGTGTGAGGGTGATGCCGAGTATGCGGCTGGCGTCGATGGCATCTTGCAGGTAAGTCTCGTAGAAGTCGCCGCAGCGGAACAGCAGCAGGGCGTCGGGGTGCTGCGCCTTGAACGAGAAAAACTGCTTCATCATCGGCGTAAGCTCGTTGTCTTTCTTGGCCATGGGTGATTGTCTTTGTTTATGAATGTCAGCGAAGCTCCCGTTAGCTGGGAGTTTCAACCTGCAAAGATACGAAAAATCGGACGGATGATGAAACTTCCGTCCGATTTTTCGTTTGTGGCAAACAAGTTTGCAGCAAGCCTTATCAGGCTCATTAGGCTTATTTGACTTATTAGCCCAATGGGCCGAATGGGCCTGATAAGCCAAATAGGCCCGATGAGCCGAATGAGCCCAATAGGCCCGATAAGGCTTGTCCGCTTGTTGCTTGTCTGCTGACAGCTTGTTGCTTGTCTGCTGACAGCTTGTTGCTTGTCTGCTGAT
>OGYE01000034.1_pt1 | contig 59365 bp, 84 predicted proteins | sample 1576471 | NCBI WGS metagenome assembly OGYE01 (sample SAMEA3541532, study PRJEB24748) | human gut metagenome | biome: human gut; feature: human-associated habitat; material: faeces | place: China | collected 2012
ACTGTGCCGGATATACCGAAATACTGTCTCCTGAATGGATACCTGCACGCTCGATATGCTCCATGATTCCCGGAATCAGGATATCATCTCCGTCGCATACTGCATCGACCTCAATCTCTTTTCCCTGAAGGTATTTATCTACAAGGATTGGGTGATCCTGTGCGATTCTGTTAATGATTCCGATGAATTCATCAATATCATTGTCGTTGATTGCAATCTGCATTCCCTGTCCACCCAGAACGTAGGAAGGACGAACCAATACAGGATATCCAAGTCTGTTGGCAACTTCTTTCGCTTCTTCTGCTGTGAATACTGTTCCACCTGTCGGACGTGGAATCTCGCACTCTTCAAGAATCTCATCAAAGAGCTCACGGTCTTCGGCTTTGTCTACATTCTCTGCAGATGTACCAAGGATCGGTACTCCCATCTTCATAAGTGCTTCTGTCAGCTTGATTGCTGTCTGTCCACCAAACTGTACAACTGCTCCGTCCGGTTTCTCAATATCAACGATACTCTCTACATCTTCCGCTGTCAGTGGCTCGAAGTACAGCTTATCAGCAATGTCAAAGTCAGTACTTACTGTCTCCGGGTTATTATTTACAATGATTGTCTCATATCCGTCTTTTGCAAATGCCCATGTACAATGTACAGAACAGAAGTCGAACTCGATACCCTGACCGATACGGATCGGACCGGATCCAAGAACAAGTACTTTCTTCTTATCTTTTGTCTGTTCAACTTCATTCTCGCTTCCATATACAGAGTAGTAATATGGTGTCTCTGCGGCGAACTCTGCTGCACAAGTATCTACGATCTTATATGCTGCAACGATACCGTTTGCATGACGCATATCGTGAATTTCCTGCTCTGTCTTACCTGTCAGCTGTGCGATTACATTATCCGGGAACTCGATACGTTTTGCTTCTGCAAGAAGCTCCGGTGTAAGTTCCTGTGTCTTCAGAGCTGTTTCCATCTCTGTGATGATCGCAAATTTATCGATAAACCACTCATCAACTTTTGTAATCTCGTGGATCAGATCGTAAGAGATTCCTCTTCTGCATGCTTCTGCGATTCTCCACATACGCATGTCATCTACTTTCTTCAGCTGATCGATCAGTTCATCATCTGTCAGATCTGTGAAGTCATAAGACATCAGACTGTCTACATGCTGCTCCAGAGAACGGATTGCTTTCATAAGAGCTCCCTCGAAGTTATTACAGATGCTCATAACTTCTCCGGTTGCTTTCATCTGTGTTGTCAGCGTTCTCTTTGCACTGATGAATTTATCGAATGGAAGTCTCGGGATCTTAACTACTACATAGTCAAGCATTGGCTCAAAACTTGCATAGGTCTTCTGTGTGATTGCATTCTTAATCTCATCCAGATTGTATCCAAGTGCGATCTTCGCTGCAACCTTCGCAATCGGGTATCCTGTTGCTTTGGAAGCAAGTGCAGAAGAACGGCTTACACGAGGGTTTACCTCGATTACACAATATTCAAATGTCTCTGGGTGTAATGCATACTGTACGTTACATCCACCTGTGATATTCAACTCACTGATAATGTTCAATGCGGAAGTACGTAACATCTGATATTCTTTATCGCCCAGTGTCTGAGATGGTGCAACTACAATACTGTCTCCAGTATGAACTCCAACCGGGTCAATATTTTCCATATTACATACTGTAATACAGTTTCCTTCGCTATCACGCATTACTTCGTATTCTACTTCTTTCCATCCGGCAATACATCTTTCAACAAGAACCTGTCCTACACGGCTAAGTCTTAATCCATTTTCAAGGATTTCTACTAATTCAGTCTGATTATGTGCGATACCACCACCGCTTCCACCTAATGTGTAAGCAGGACGAAGTACTACAGGATAACCAATCTTTTTAGTAAACGCAATACCATCTTCTACATTTTCAACTACTAATGAAGGTGCACATGGTTCACCGATTTTTTCCATTGTTTCTTTAAATTCAAGACGGTCTTCTGCCTTTTTAATAGTTTCAGAAGTTGTACCTATTAAACGGCATCCATGTTCCTCTAAGAATCCTGTTTCAGCAATTTCCATTGCAAGGTTAAGTCCTGCCTGACCACCAAGTGTTGGTAAAATGCTATCCGGTTTTTCTTTTTCGATAATTTTCTTTAACACCGGAACTGTTAAAGGTTCAATATAAACTTCATCAGCGATATCTTTATCTGTCATAATTGTAGCAGGGTTAGAGTTAACCAAAACTACTTCAAGTCCTTCTTCTTTTAAAGAACGACATGCCTGTGTTCCTGCATAGTCAAATTCTGCAGCCTGTCCAATAACAATAGGACCTGATCCAATAACTAATACTTTTTTAATATTCGGGTTCTTAGGCATTCTTCTTCACCTCCATCATTTTAATAAATTCATCAAACAGAAGATTTGAGTCCTGTGGTCCAGGGCAAGCTTCCGGATGGAACTGAACAGTAAAAATGCTCTTATTATTATATCTTAAACCTTCTACTGTTTTATCATTTACATTTACAAACGCTACTCTGGCAATATCTTTATTAACTGTATCGCCATCTACCATGTATCCATGGTTCTGTGATGAAATATAAACATGACCACTTTCTAAATCTTTAACCGGATGATTTCCACCTCTGTGACCATATTTCATCTTCTTAGTATCAGCACCTGTTGCAAGTGCCATCAACTGATGTCCTAAACAAATTGCAAAAATCGGGATATCTGTATCGTACAATTTTTTAATCTGTTCTATCTGATATACACACTCTTTAGGATCACCGGGACCATTTGATAACATTATTCCATCAGGATTAGATGCAATAATTTCTTCAGCCGGTGTATCACAAGGATAAATTGTAACATCGCATCCTCTGTCATTTAATGACTTTCCAATATTGTTCTTAGCGCCAATATCAAGTAATGCTACCTTAAATCCTTCTCCTTTAAGATTACTCTTTTCTTTACAACTTACTTTCTTAACAACGCCTGAAACTGTGTATTCCTTTATTTTAGGAAGAATTTCATCTAAGTTATAATTTTCATTAGTTGTAATCATTCCATTCATTGTTCCCTTTTCACGAAGAATCTTTGTAAGTGCTCTTGTATCAATACCTGCTATACCAGGGATATCATTTTCTTCAAGGAAGTTTTGAATTGTATCATCACTTCTGAAATTGCTAGGCATTCTGCTTAATTCGTTAACAATATAAGCATCCGGCCATGGCTTCAATGATTCCATATCTTCATGGCAAATACCATAATTACCAATTAACGGGTATGTCATAACTACTGCCTGTCCGGCATAAGATGGGTCTGTTAATACTTCTAAATAGCCCCACATTGACGTATTAAATACGATTTCACTAATTACTTCTCTTGTAGATCCAATAGATGTACCTTTAAAGACGGTACCGTCTTCTAAGATTAGAAATGCGTTCATAAATGTGTATTCCTTTCATATGCTCAAATTGTAAAGATTATACCAAATAATTCGATATAATTCAACATAATATACAACTATTTTTATTATTATTTGTATCTTCTTGCATAACTACTATTTTAACATAAAAGAAAGAGTAAGTATATTTTAGATTATAAGTTTTTATAATGCCAGGGTCAAAAGGTCTAAGCCCACATGAGCTTGCTCATAAGTGGGCGAAAGACCTTGGGACCCGCCCCAATATGAGCATAAAAGCGGGATGATTCCCGCGATATGCGAATATTGGGTAGGATTGTGAGAGTGCGTAGCACGAAACAATCCGCAGGCATCTTATTTTTATCTTGGAATTCCTTCTGCTATTCTTGTTATTCCAACATAAATCTGTGATATTTTGTACCATGTTGCAAAGTCCACAATTCCAGTCTGTGGTAAATCAAATATTTTTTGGAAAGCTTTTACTGCATCTCTTGTATTTTCACCATATATTCCATCTGCATTTAATCTTGGGATTTCAGTATACACCTGTGCAATTGTATCTAGCTGTTCCTGAATTTGTGCTACCTTCTGTCCGCTTGCACCAATATCTAAATCATATCCCGGCCATGAAATTGGAATTCCGGCAATTTGCTCAGCCGTATTTATATACATATCATCGCCATAATAATACCTGATTATTTCAATTGTAGAATACCCTCTCTCTCCTAAGTTGCATGATCCCCACTGGCTTAACCAATTCGGACAGGTTACTCTTTTTCCATCACAATACTGTGTAAGAATTGGCTGCCTTACATCTGGCCTTGATAAATATTGATCAAATATATTATCTACAACAAGACTAATTGATTCAAAAATGTTTCTGCCATAAATCCATTTCTGATCATATGCTGTAGATGAAGTAATTGTAAAATCGTATCCTTTGTTTCGATACCCCATTGTATTCGCTCATTCGTGATTGACGATGCCTGGGTTTACTAAGATTTATTTTAAATTTAACTGTTATTTCATCCTTTTTAACAATAACTTTATCAACTAACTTATTAATCAAAACACGCTTAGTCTTTTTATCTGCATCATTAAAAACTTCTATCCATGAAGGAATGATTTTACATACTTCATCCCAATCCTGTTCTTCAATTTCCATTTCTTCGTATTGTTGTTCTAACTCTTGTATTTTTTGTTTTTGTATTTTTTCTTTTTCTTCAAATTGTTTTATTGTATCTGCGATAACTTCAACACTCAATGGATAATTTCCTAACATTGCATCAGGAATATGGCTTTTCATTACTTCAATTCCATCAGTTATTTTTTTTAGTTCTTGTTTTTCTTTTTTTATTCTTTGATTAAATGATTCTTTTTCTTTTTTATTATTTGTTTGAATTTTTTCATATACTTCAGAATTATCCTGTAAAACGGAAATATATTGTGCCACATATTTAAAAACAATATCTTCAATTTTATCAGCTCTGAACATTCTCGTTTTGTCATGTGGAACTCCCGCCCAAGCTGTTTGACATTTGTAGGCAGGAATTTTACTTGCTCTTTTTTCACCTGTTCCTTTTAACGTCCAATAATTGTATTTACTTCCATTTGTTAATTTTCCTCCACAATATCCACAATACGCAACATCTATTAACGCTAATTCTCCATCGTTGCGTAATAATACATTTACACCTTTTTCTTTCAATACATCTTTTCTATATTTTATTGAACGATTGCTTCTTTTTTCTTGAATATCATTCCAAATATCTTTGTCTATTATTGCAATTTCCTCATTTATTTCTTCTGCGTAAATCCAGTCTTGTGAATCTAAAGAATGATATTTTCCATCAATTTTCTCTCTTCGCTTATATGCCGTAATCCCACAATAAATAGGATTAGTTAATATTGAAGTAATTGTGCCACTTTTCCAATCATCTTTGGGGGCTAAACTATGATAATAGGTATCTTCATTTAGAATTCTCGCAATTTTAGATGAGCCAAATTCTTTATTAATTGATAAATCATATATTTTCTTGACGACTTCAACTTTTTCAGGTATTTTTTTTAATTTGTGTAATGCTCTTCCGTGTTTTGAAAGTTCACCTGATAATATTAATTCATATCCATAAGGAGCTTTTCCGCCCATGAACTTACCACGTTTAACCAATTTTTGGGCTGTATCTTTAACTCTTTGTCCTGTATCAGAACTACTTTTTTGAGCATTTCCATATCTTAATGCAAGCATCATCTGTCCCATAACATCATTATTTTCGGGCGATATACAGCCATCTTTGGTTGTATAAATATCAACGCCATATGATTTTAATTGCATTACATATGAACCGATCTCCCACATACGTCTACCAATTCTATCATCTTTATAAACAACAAGAATATCATATTCATTATTTTTTGCGTCAAATAAAGCCTCTTGTAGAACATCTCTGTCTTTGACTGCATTTTTATATCCACTGTTGCTACCCTCGAAATATTCTTTATTGTCTAACTTCCAATCATTTTGTTTAGAAATATAATCTAAAACAATTTCTCTCTGTACACTCAAATCGCCATCTGCTTCTAACTGTTGATTTGAACTTACTCTCAAAAGTATTCTTACTCTCTTTTTCATTTAACTATTCTCCTCTAAGGCATAAAAAATAGTGTATACAAATATTACAAAAATCTTTGTATACACTTTGATTATATCTATTTATCTTTTTATTTTCAATAATAATTCATCGTTCATTATTTTTTTTATTTCATTTTTTTGTTTCTCGTAATTAATGTTATTTTCTGTTGGAATTTCAATGATAACTTTTATATTTCCTTCTTTAAATTCCTGTCGAATAAGCCATCTCTCCTTTTATGAATTTATATTATATTTCTATTTATCTTTTTAAATAATATGATAAAATAACACCAAGCAAACTGTATTTGAGTCATCGTATCTCAAATCAATTGCACGACAGAATGCTTGATATTATATATCATACGAAGTACCAATTTTATAGTTTGGTACGATTGATTATGGAAATAAATATCTAGTCCGTTCTGGACAATACAAATTTCCCAACTTTTTAAAATACTATAAAGAAGGGAGGGTAGGATTGTTAGTAGTTCTAACTAAAATTTTAAACATCTTAGGCTACGCAGGGATATGTTACTTTGGTTATCTAAGTCTCAAATTAATAGTAACAATATTAATTTGTAAACACCCTGAACTTAGTAATGAAAAAGTAAAATACATAACCCACATGATAGCCAAAGACAAGCACCAATCTAAATAATTTTATTCTTTTGTATTATGTCATATTTATTTTCCTTCCTTATACCACACTCTGAAAAATGGGTGTGGTATTTCTATATGGGTGTGGTATTTCTATTTTGTTCCTGTAGAACCAAAGCCATTTGAACCTCTATCTGTGTCAGATAACTTATCTACTTCTTCAAAGTCAATTGCTAAATATGGTAAAACAATTAACTGTGCAATTCTCTCATTTACATCAATTGTTCTTACTTCATCTGTATCATTATGTAATGCTACAATGTATTCTCCACGATAGTCTGAATCGCAAACTCCTACACAATTAGAAGGTCTTACACCTTGTTTTGTAGCCAATCCACTTCTCGCAAATATTCCACCAAAATAACCTTCTGGGATTTCTATAGATAATCCTGTACCAACTTTAACGGTTGTATGTGGTTCAATGGTAATTGGTTCATCTAAACATGCGTATAAATCATATCCAGCAGCTTCATTAGAACCTCTTTTTGGAATAATGGCTGAATCTTTAAGTTTCTTAATTTTAACAGTCTTCTTGTTAAATACTTCGTCACACATATCTAATGTCTTTTCGTTGTTGTCTAATATTAAATTGCATATTTCCATTGTCTTAGAACAATCTCTATACATATCTAATATTGCTTTTTCGTGTTTATTACTTCTATCAACTGCATATACTGCTGATACTATACCAACAGTAATACCAATTAATCCAATGACAATTAAAAACATTCCTGTACTCATACTTATTTATCCTTTCCTGTTCTTTTTCTTTCATTACTTTCTTTAATTTCTTTATTGTGTTTTCCTAATATAACCTTGAAGACAACAATAAAGATAACCACTCCGATAATTGTTATAATTTCCATACACTACCTCTCATATCAAAATTTTTATTCTTCTCTTTACCGCACTTTACACACTTAACTGCATATGTGATTATTCTTTTGTCATTTAATAATTCTCTTTTTCTTTCGTACATAATTTCATAGTCATGTTTACAAAATAATTTACGAAAATTCATTTAGATTCTTCTCCATATACTTAATATAATCTTTCCACTTGCCGATAGAATGGATATAATTCTTGCCGGATAATCCTTTCAACTTCATATCAGCTCTAATCTTGTCCATAGTATTTCGTCTGTTGACTAGTGTTTTAATATATGAATTCGTAATATGTGTTAGAACTAAAATGCGTTCAGGAGGGATTTTAGCCACGATTTCTTTGTAAAGGTTTAAGTCTTCGTCTGGTATTTTATAGTCTTTATTTTTAGGTAAATTTCTCGTGCTAAATGGACTAATGTTCGCACCTAATGTTCTAGGTTTTAGTAATGGAATTATTTTGTCAGAATCAACATATTTGAATTTGAATAGAACTTCTTCATCAGTTTCTTCTATATCAAATATAATAGAAGAATTTATTTCATTAATTGCTTTGAGAATGTTATGACCTCGTATTAGAGATGGGATATATGCTTGAAGAATTGATTTACCATAGTATGTTATTTTGTTCCCATGTAGGCAGTCGATGTAGCAATCATTTTCAGCATATTTATTGTCAATTTCTCTTGGGAAATCATTTTTACGTTGGTCTATAGGAGCGCGTAATCTGTAAACACCTTTATATTTTTTTATTAAATAATTCATACTATCGTGTTACCTCCAAATCTTTGGTATATTTTATAATATATCCTTTATATAATTCATTATATTTTGCAGCATGTCTTGCCATTTCTTCGCCAAAGTATATGCCGAAGTCTTTAATACTATTTTGTGATAAATATTTTGCAGATTCATATGTTTTAATGATATTGTTTGTATTTACATTTATAACATTTATTTCATAGGCAGATCTTTTACCAATTTTAAAACTTCTTAATGACAATTCTTTTTGTGCATCATAATTACATAAATTAATAGATGTACCAATTTTTAGGTATTTTTTAACAGTACTTCTTTCTAAATTTACAATTTTGCCTATATCTGATGTTGAATAGGTTGGATTTTTGTTTTTGATTTGACATACTTCATAGACTTTATTTTTTAACGAATCCATTTCGCATTGATTAATATCAATATTATCAATATTTAATATTGAACTTAAAGTACAGTTTTCTTTAATATTATTAATGATATATTGAGATGATGATATACTACAGTTTATGGTGAAATAATCGTTAATTCCGTTTTCTAATGCGAGTTTCTTTTTAAATCTATCGTTTTGTTGTTCCTCAAATAACGTTCTTTTTGTTAAAGTGCTTTCTTCATAATGCTGTATTCCATTTGTTTCTATAATGCAATTATAGTCTGGTAAATAGAAATCATATCTATATTTGCCACACCAGTTGAATGTAGATTTTGATAATTGATACACAAATGATATATTAGACTGTTTTAAAATAGACATTAAAAATTTTTCAGGATATGGAATTCCATCATGACAAACACATCCAATTGAATGTATTCTATGTATAGCATTTATTTGCATTGGTTTATCTTTAATTCTTTTACAAATTGGACACATAGGATAAATCTTTTTTCCACTTCCAGATGTATATTGTTTTGCTTCATTATATCCTCCTTGAAAATAATCAACCATCCAAGGATCTGTCGTTGGTATGTCATTGATACCAACGACAATTTTAAAACCTCTACAACATGGACATCCTCTGCCACGACTCAAATTGTTTTCATTGATTTCAACGTTATCATAGCCACATATATTGCATTTTAATTTATACCATTTTTCTTTAATTGTACGTTTTTTTATATGTTCTTTGGATGTCCACCTGTTTCTAGTTTTATAAAAACATTGCAAAACTAAAAAATTTCTTCTGTCATCTATAATGATATCTCCTTTATTCCATTTGAATAATTTTTTTCTTATAAGTTCACCTTCTTTCTATTCTTTAATCACAATATAAAACTATTTTGTTTTGAGCGAGAGATTCAGGAACGTCAATTACTCTTTGATTTTTTGAACCTCGCCACTTCAATGTAAGATCTCTCTGCTCATCTATGTATTCTCCGTCAACTAAAACATCTACATTGGTAACTATCTCCCATCGAGTAATTGCGGAATGTTTCCAACTTGCTTGTAGCCATTTTTTTGATTCCGTAAATTCATCTTTTATTTGTTCAAATTTATATCCAGTATAGAGCCAGATAGTTTTCTCAGGGAATGAAATGCGTATTTCTTTAATTAGAGATAAAACGTCATCAAGATTCTGTTCTGCCAATGGTTCTCCACCAAGAAACGAGACACGCTTGATATATGGTCTATCAATAAGCTTCATAAATTTATTTTTTGTTTCTTCTGTCCACTCTTTACCGCCATTAAAATCCCATGTTTCAGAATTGAAACAGTTTTTACAGTGTGGGTTAAATGGACATCCTTGAACAAAAAGGGCTACACCGCAGCCCTCTCCATTCGAGACATCTAGTGATCTTATCTGTGCATATCTCATCAAATTTCCTCCGCAATATCCGTTAAATGAACATATCTTTCTTTAATTTCTTGAGTTCTACCCTTTCCCCAAAAATTTGTGCCTATGTAACCACATGTACGTCTTGCAACATTCATTTTATCTTTATCTCTGTTATGACAATTTGGACATTCCCAAATAAGTTCATTGTTTTCGTCAATAATCTGGATTTCACCATCGTAACCGCATACTTGACAATAATCTGATTTAGTATTCTCTTCAGCATACATAATATGGTTATAAATAAATTTATTTACTTCTAAAATAGCATTGGCATTATTTATTAAACCACTTGTCTCAACATACGAAATTGCACCTCCAAGTGATAATGCTTGGAATTCTGATTCTTTTGCAAGTTTATCAAATGCATTAATAGGTTCTTTGACAAATGTATGATAAGAATTTGTTATATAATTTTTATCTGTTATTCCTTCAATTACACCGAATCTCTTCTGTAAACACTTGGCAAATTTATACGTTGTATTTTCTATTGGACTTCCATAAATTGAAAAACCAATATAATGCTCCTTATTCCATTGATCACATTTGTTATTCATAAATTGCATAACACTAATACCAAAATCATGTCCTTCTTGTGAATCAATATGCGATTTACCAGTCATATACTTTACACATTCGTAAAGTCCTGCATAACCAAGAGAAATACTTGCATATCCATTATGAAGTAATTTATCAATTGTTTCGCCCTTTTTAAGTCTTGCAAATGCTCCATATTGCCATAATAAAGGTGCAACATCTGATAATGTCCCTTCTAATCTTTTATGTCTACATAACAAAGCTTTGTGACATAATTCGGTTCTTTGTTCCATTAAATCCCAAAATTTATCATAATCGCCTTCTGATGATAATGCGACATCTACAAGGTTAAGAGTTACAACGCCTTGATTAAAACGTCCATAGAATTTATAATTACCATTTTCATCCTTATAAGGCGAAAGAAAACTTCGGCAGCCCATACATGGAAAACAATTTCCTTCTTTATATTTTTTCATCATTTTCTCTGAAATATAATCTGGATTCATTCTTTTAGCTGTACATTTAGCTGCAAGCTTTGTTAAATAATAATAAGGGGAATTTTCATGAATATTATCTTCTTCTAAGACATAAAGAAGTTTTGGGAATGCCTGTGTTACATATACACCAACCTCATTCTTTAGACCTAATAATCTTTGATTAAGGAACTCTTCAATAATCATTGCAAGCTCTTTTTTATATTCTGTTGTCTCTCCAAGATACATGAATACACTTAAAAAAGGAGATTGTCCATTTGAGTTAGACATAGAGTTGCACTGATAGTTAAATGTTTGAACCCCATCTGCAACTTCTTTTTTTGTATCAGCTTCTGCATATTTCTTGCAGTCTTTGTCAGAAAATCCCCAAGATTTATATTTTTCATAATATTTATTATAACTATCTCTTACAAATGGAGCTAAATGTGTAAGTGTAATTGTTGCGCCACCATACTGAAGTGAAGTTACTCCAAGAATAATCTGAGTCGCTATTGTACAAGCTGTGATAAATCTATGTGGTTTTTCAATCATTACTTTATTAATACAAGTACCATTTTGTAACATATCCTCAAGATTAATCAATGAACAATTGCTCATTGCCTTCATACCAAAATAATCAATATCATGAAAATGAATAATTCCTTCATCATTAGCCTGTACAATTTCTGGTGGTAATAAAAATCTGCGAGAAATATCTTTACTTACAATACCTGCCATATAGTCTCTTTGTGTATTCAATACTTTAGAATTCTTATTAGAATTTTCTGTATTCCAATATTCACTTTCGCCATCAAGCAATTCACTAATTTCTGAGTCTGTTGTATTCTCATTTTCTCTCTGAAATTCACGAATACTTCTATATCCTTCGTATGCTTTAGCAGTAAGTTTCTGTTTCTTTGTAATCAATTTGTCATATACCATTAATTCAATATCATAAATACTTACTTCTTCTTTATCCTTATATTTTTCTTCAATCTCATTAGCAATATCTTCGGCAATTTTAGGTTTTACAATACCAGAGCCATTTTTCATTGCTTTTAGAATTGCATTGGAAATTTTAGACTTATCAAAGTCTACTTCTGTACAATCTCTTTTAATTACCTTCAAATTAAATTCCTCCTAGTTTAATTTAAATAATAATCAATTATATAATTGACTAATTTATTTTTATCTGAAAATATTTTATTACTCATTTCTATTTGCCAAGGATGTAATTCAATTCCAGATTCGTTTAATCCAATAACTGGTATTCTATATTCATAAGCAATTGCTATTTCTGCCATAGTCCCTAATGATTTTGGATTTCTAAAATCAACAACTATCATATCTGCGTTGCGAACCTTATGTAAATCAAATTCCATAACTTCACGTTGAGTATCGTATGTAACTTCTTTAAAGTTGTAGTAATCATTTGGATTAATAATATTCACATCATATTTAACTTCATTTCTATATGCATTTAAAATAGCAGTAATTTCTTTTCGCCAAATATTACTTTCGTCAAAACTAATTCCTTGCATTGCACCTGCAAGGTAAATATTAAATCTCTTCATTCATCCACCTCGACAAGTTATCTAAATATGTAACGTGCATTTTATGTATCATATTCACAACTTCCTGAATATCTCTATGATTATTTTCTATTATGACATCTGCTATTTTTTCTATTTCTTTGAAGTCTTTTTTATCGTACTTAATTCTTCTATCTGCTTCTTTTTTATCGCCTCCACGTTGAATTAATCTGTCTCGAATTACTTTTGTATCAATATCTAAATATATAGATAGTAGATTAATTCCAACCAAATGACTACAAAATGAACTCAATCGCTTATATCCTTCTGGTGTAAGAATAATAACTCTATAATCATCACCTCTTGCGTCCATAATGTCATCTAATGCTGTCCCATAATACCAAGTACCATTTACAGTTTCATAAGATTTCCACTCAACAAAAAATCCTTCTTTTATTTTTTTCTTAAAGTCATCTTCAGATGTGTAATGATATGTAATTCCTTCTTTTTCTCCTGGTCGCATTGGTCTAGTTGTCCAAGTGATAATACGTTTGTATTCTTTCTGTTCAATTAATTTTCTGACAACAGTATCTTTTCCTGACGCTGATTTTCCCATTAAAATAATCATAATTTCACCACCTAATCTTCTTCATGATTCTGAAAGAATGTATCTAATTCATCTCTGTTTGAAGCAGCATTGCATAAAGCACATAACGCCACACCTACTACCAAACCACCTATAAAACCACAAATTCCAATAATAAACTCCATATGTTACCTCACTTTCTAGTTTCTACTTATATATTCTCCAATTGTTTCTTCAAAAATTTTAAGTTTATCTACATCATTTGTGTGAGGAATAATCTCAATATCTTTTGACAAATCTAGTGCAAATAAAGCCATAATAGATTTAGCATCATATATCGCATCTCTATTGATTGTTTTTGCGTCAACGTCAAAATCAAATTTTGTAATCTTTGCTACAAAATCTTTTAATTTCATTACTTCGTTTAAATTAACTAAATACTTATTTGTTTTTTCGTTTACTTCAATCATTAATATTTCTCAACTTTCTTATATATTTTTATTTTTGTTACTTTGTTCTGCCAACCGTCATTAGCATAAGATACATCACCCATCAATCGCACCTGATTCGATACATAATTAGTATCAACAATAAACTCTATTAACGAACCATCACTTGTTTTTTGATTCATAGAATCAGTATGTATATCAGCTTTACAGTCTGCAAGAACACAAGGAATAACTGTTCCGTCACTTAATTCTAAATCTATATATGTTCCAATTTTGGTCGTATAATATGAACCCATTGCAATACAAAATCGTCCATCTACTTGACGAATTCCGTATCTTCCTGTATATGCAATTTTCTGCAATTTATATTGCTTACTGGTTGTTGAACTTAAAGACTTATAAGACATATAAGAATGTAACTTATAATTAGGTACTGTATCATGAGTAATAGACTTCTTTTCTTTCTTAGAAATGTATTTAATTTGGAGATATCCCTTAACATTTTTAGCCTTTATCTTAGCCCATTTTGCATTTATTTTTTTATAGCGTATTCTTTTACCATAGAATACTTTTTCTTTTGATTTTGCTCTCTTGGACGGTCTTTTTCTCACGCATATATTGTTGCCATTAATATAGCCAGTTCTATATGGTTGAGTCACTGTTGTAGTTTTCTGTTGAGTTGTTGTTTCAATTTCCGTAGTTGTTTCTTCTATATATGTCATTACCTCCGTCTCCACAACGGAAGTGGGGACATCAGCTACAATATTTTTTGTTGCAAGTTCAGTTTTTGATATGAATAACGAGATTAAAAATATTCCTATGACTCCTATTCCTACCTTCAAACCTAAATTGTTCCAAGTTTTAATAGTTACACTTCCTTTCTAATAGTATTTTAGTAAATTGTTTTCTTTGTAGTTTTCTATGTTTAAGACTAAAGTTTCGCCATCACGCATAAACGTATTAAGTATTCTCTGGTCATATCTTCCATAATTGTCACCAAGTTTACCTACACATACATACGCATCTGGATATTTTTCTAACTCTTTAATTAAGTCTTTTGCATAGATAATTCTTTTGTTATGCTGTGAAATCGTTTGTCACCTCTTTTAATTATTCTCTTTTTATTTTGTTATTTATTTGATTATCTGAGCATAGATAAAAATTGCTCTTCTGTTATGATAGGAATATTTAATTCCTTTGCTTTTTTATTTTTAGAACTGTTAGAATCAATATCATTATTGATAAGATAAGATGTTTTAGATGAAATACTTCCTGATACTTTTCCACCGTTTTTCTCAATATCTGTTTTTAATTCATTACGATTTTTATAATGATTAACAGAACCAGTAACTACAAATACTTTTCCGTTAATTTTATCATTTTCAACTTTTTCAATTTTTTCATCTTTTGAAAATGTAAACTTTTGTGCTAAATCCATAATTTCTTCACTATGTTTGTTCCAATAATTAATAATGGATTTTCCTAACGCTTCACCAATACCATTAATTGAAGTAAAAGCATCTTTTCCACCCTCTGTTAACGCACCAACAAATGAATTAAAATTATTTCCACAAAATTCGGCTATATCTTTACTTGCCGAATTTCCTAAAAGTGGAATTGATAAACTATAAAGGAAACGTTGAAGATTTGTATTACGTGACTCTTCAATAGAATTGAGAAGTTTTTCAACAGACCTTTTTCCAAAACCATCTAAGGTTTTCATTTCATTTTCGTGGTTTGATAAATGATAAATATCCTTAATGGAATTTAACCAACCAAGATTGATGAATTTCTCGATTGTAGATTCTGAAAGATTTTCTATGTCCAACGCATTTCGACTTGCTGCATGAACAAGTCTACCTAAAATTTTACCTTTACAATCTGGATTATCACACATCAGAACCTCTGAATCATTTTCTTTTACAATCCTTGTTGGCTGTCCACAAATCGGACATTTATCAGGAATACTAAAATTACCACTCTTATCAATGCTATCATGTACTTTAGGAATAACCATATTTGAACGGTAGACTCTAATTCTATCTCCTATTCCAAGCATCATATCTTTAATATATGTAATGTTGTGAAGCGTTGCTCTTGTGGTAATTGCTCCATTTAAGTCAACTGGCTCGAAAATTGCCACAGGATTAATTAAACCTGTCTTTGAAGTATTCCATTCAATATCTGTAAGAACAGTTTCAAATAATTCATCTTCATATTTATATGCCATTGAATGTCGGAAGAATTTATCTGTTCTTCCCATAGATTCTGCAATTTTATAATCATCAACTGCCATAACAGCTCCATCATAAGGAATATTATGAGAATCTGCTGATTCTCTAATTTGATTTAATAAGATTGCTAACTCTTCTTTTTGATTAATTCTAGGTGATTTCAGTATCGGTATAATCTCAAATCCAATATCTTTAGCCTTGAATAAATCTTCACTAGGAATTTTATGTTTAAAACCTTTAATAACTCTCCAAGCAATAAATCTCATATTTCTGTTTGCAGCTTCTTTGCTATCAAGTAACTGTAGTGAACCAGATACAAGATTTCTTGGATGTTTATATTTTTTATCTTCTGGAAGTTTATCATTAATCTCTCTGAAAGTATCCCATCCAATAATTGTTTCGCCATCAATAATAAGTTCATCTTTGTATGGAATTTCTTTTGGTACGTTCTTCATTGTTAATACATTCTGAAGGCATTCAGTACCTCTTACTCCATCACCTCTAGTTTCTGCACCGATTAACTTACCATTAATATAATGAAGAGATGTGGTAAGACCGTCTGCCTTTACAGATAAGAAGCAATCCTTATTTTCAATAAATTCAATTAACTCATCTATTGATTTTGTTTTATCAAGTGAGAGTATTGGATGATTGTGTTCAACCTCTTTTAATTCATCTGCAATTGAATAACCAACATTATGTGTCGGACTGTTAGATAATACAATACCGGTCTCTTCTTCGAGATTTATTAACTCATCATACATTTTATCCCATTCATAATCAGACATAATCGGAACTTGATTATAATAAGCATATGAAGCATTATTCAACTCTTTAATAAGTTGTTTTATTCTTTCTAACTTATCCATTTACTTTCTCCTTTTCTCCACAATATTCTTTTAAATATGTAAGCATTTCTGATTCTTCTGGGAAAAATGGATCTCTATTCTTTTTACTCTGAACGAAGCCAAGAAAATTCATCATAAATTGACCAAAACGCCAATCGAGAAAATATTTCTTCCATACTCTATTTAATTCTGTTGTAAATTCATCTATTCTTTCTGGATTTCTCATACGTCTCCTTTACAATGAGTATTTAATTTAGTAGTGAATTCCATTTGCAAACCTCTTTGGAGGCAAAGGCTTTTTAGACTCTTCTAAAAGTATATATCTTTTTTCCAAAACATCCTTTGTTGGTCTTCTACCACAAGATTTACTTTCCGTACAGCAACCATATTCATCACATTTTGCATGAAAAAGATTATCTACAATCCATTTCCACTCATCAGAATATTCTCTTAATGCCTTACAAATGTCTTTGAATAACTCTCTGTACTCCCAATAAGCACGACTGCACATTCTAACTCTACTCATTTCAATAAGACTTCTGAGATTACGTTTATCTACAATTTTTGTGCAATAAGCTAACGGAAGTAACATTGTTGCATCCTCAACTGGAACATCGTATTCTGCTATAAGAGTTTTAATTGCATCATTTAAAGTATACATCCATGCATCCCATGCAGTTTTTGCTTCGTTTTTTTCTATAGATTTTGGAGTCACATAAGCAAATCCACTTCCTTTAGAATAATTAATATACCTTGTGCTCGCCTGTAAACGAGAAGGTGAACCACCTATATGAGTGTAATATTCCCTCAAAACCTTCGCTGAATATCCATCAATAATCATTTCCACATTAACATATTCCATGACTCGTCCATGTCCTGATTTAATACAATCAAGACCACGTTTATAGTTCTTTTCATCATCTGTTATATTAGCGTTCCAACAACATCCTGCTCTTGCTCCCATTAATGTAATAGGATTCTTTGTTGTTTCTGGTAAAATTGTAACTGTTCCCATTTAGTCCTCCTATAATAATTCTTTATAAATAAACATTGCTATGAATATTAGTAATAATATAATTGACAATAATGTTGCCATGGCTTCTCCAATTAATAAGCCGATGACGTAAATAATTCCTTTAACAGCAATACAAACCGTTGTCACTGCCAGAAACCATAGCAATGTAAACATTATTGCTTTTAATATTTTCTTTATTTTAATCACCACCATTTCAATGAAAGCCCAATTTACTTGTTTTCTTTTTTATCAAATCTGTCTAATAATGCCTGTGCCATGCTGGTTGCACCATCAATATAATATCCATATTTACAATTTTCTGTATCAATTCCCCATTCAGTAGAATTACTAACAACATTAAAAAATTCTTCATAGATTGTTTCTTTATTCATATACGTTATTCTCCTTACTTGTCACAATATTTACATTATTTTTGTGACATAATGAAATAATGGCTTCATGACCATTCAAAATTACCACAAGTCACCCTCCCAGGAATCCATGCGTTATCATTTTTAATTGGTTTGTAAATATCATCAGGGAAATCAAATTTACAATATTCCCTATATCTGCAATATTTACAACATTCTTCTTCGTACTTTTCTATTCTTTTCTGCTTTGACATTCTTTTGTATTCCTTTGTCATATATTCATATAACAAATCCGACATACGCTGTTTGTCTGTTACTGCACATAGATATTTTTTCTTATATTCTTGTAATTTTTTTATCTCATTAAGAAATTCATCTATCATATTTTACCTCCGAATCTTCCAATGAATCTGTCGATTCTTGCTACATTTTATTTATGTTTGTCTATGTATTCTTTTACATCTTTTTCAAGTTCTCCAAGTCTACTACCAGCATATTGAATCATATGTATGAGTCTATCCTTTTCATTTTGATAATACTCAGCAACCTCATCAATAACTTTCATGTCTCCTTGTCTTGGTTTATAATGAGTGCACATATAACATCCTTCTGCTATATTTAATTCAATATTCCCATCCTTATCACCAAACACACCATAAGGACAACCACTTCCCTGTGAACCATCGCTATATTTTTTAATTTTTACGCATTCGCAATTAGGAAATCTTTCTTTATATGCAGCTCTTTCCTGTGGCGAATACATGCAATACTGTTTACATTTATTATGTGGTAACTCATCTAATTCGTAATCTATATAATCTTGTGGTTTCATATTACGACCCGCACATGCTCCATATGAATTTCTATTAAATACCAACTCACGACTTTCAAGTGGAAGATTATGTAAATATGAAGACATTTCATTGTCATATAGATAAGAATCATTATACATGTCATTATCATCTAATGATTTCATGTTCCAAATAGGTTTATCTCTTGTAGATTCCTTATAACAAGCATCGCAAAGTTGAAGGCTTGTACTAAAATTATCAAAATAACTCCCATATCCTCTACTTCCGATGTCGATTTTTTGTATCTTATCTTTCTTTTTTAGACACTTGTAACATAAATTTTTAGTATCTTTAATTGCCAAAATACCTTTTGAATTCATATTTTCTCCTTTCTTTCCAATAAATGACGGACGAGAAATCCGTCTTTCCTTGGCTTTTTGAGTCTCTGAAACGCCCTATTTATGGGCATTCCGACTTCAATTTTTCAATAACCACCTCAATATTGTCACAGATAAAGTCTCTTGCTGAGACTCTATCCCATACTTCATGTGCGTGTTCTGAGAAATAATCAGTCAAAGCATTTGATACTTCATCAAAGATTTGATTTCTGTTTTTATATTCTCTCATTACATCGCAAGCAACTACACAAGCTTCATTAACCTTTTCAATCGGCTTATCTTTGTTAAAACCAGCATAATATTTAATTTCTGCAATAGCATCTGCTGATGTTTCAGGATCTAAAATACGAATTGCTTCTTCTATTGACATACTCATATCATCTTCTCCATATCATAATTGTCTCTTATATAATCACACAGTTCGTTCATAGTAGAAATGATGTACTCGTCATCCTTTAAGCAAGGGTGAATGTTGTACATACAAGAACCTTTTGCACCATGTTCTTTGAAAAGTTTCCAGTTGAATGTAATCCACATCAGAGGAATTCTTGTGAGATTCTTCGTAAATAGTCTTGTTAGAATTTTCATATAATCACCTACTTTAATAATTCACTTACAAATGTTTTTAGTGGTTCTTTCATATTCATATTACCTTTCATCCATTCCAGATAATCTCTGTGGTCTTTGGCGACTTCTGTAATCAACTTTCCTTTGTACTTACCGAAAGTGAACTCATAATCTTCCAATTTTACTTCTGGTTTTGCATTAGGAACATTGTCAAATAACACCTCAATATCCTTTCTACTTGCAAGATAATCACATAAATGTAACAACTCTCCATATTTATCTGAAGGTTTTGGAAGAACAACTGAGCTTCTCTTGTCTGTATTCCATTCTCCCATATGACACTCACAAGCTTTCGCAGCTAACTCAATCTCATCATCGGCAACAGAAGGAATTACACCTTTGAACTTTCTAATTGCATTAGCAGCTAAGATTGGATGGTCAAACACCGTATATCTTGATTTATTATCAGTTTCGCCACTCTTTCTACTGTCATGCATAATTCCTGCCATTCTCAATAAATCTCTTTCTCTTGACGAAAATCTTACTTTGTTCTGTTCAATCGTAAACATATGATTCATAAATTTACAAAGAGCAACCGTATGTCTAGCTAACCCTAAATCTCCTAATGCATATTGTGGATGATATTTTCCTGTACTTGATGCCCCAATCTCAAAAAAGTAATCAGGAATGTCGTCAATCATCTTCACTGTAAGTTCCTTAATATCCTCATTCTCAAATGTGCCTAAAATAACATTAAAAATCGCGGCTTTATTATTCTTCATATTATATTATTCTCCTTTACCATACATCATGGAATGGTAAACCCAACGCCTTTTTGTATTCGTTAGGTCTACAAATCATTCCCTTTTCTATTGCCTCTCTCATCCACTTATAATACTGTTCTGTAGAAATTGGTGAATCTTCTTTTCTCTTTTCATCTAAGTTCACTATGTATCCTTTAGATTCTATATCTATTGGCTCTCTATATACTCCTTGAAATGTCCTATGCCCGTCTTTCTCTGCTCTATTCCAAGCATCTTCTTCTGATTCTGCCTCAATTTCCCAATGCTGGCGAAAATGTCCGAAATACTTAATTACTGAATACCTTGCTATAATAATCACCTCATTTCAATATTTTAGAATCAAGGCAGTTTTTACATAACTCATAAATTGTTCTTGCCATGTTTTCTTTCTTGACAAAATAAATATGCATATCATTCCTTGCTTGCCAAGTTAACAGTGTCCTTATATAAGAATCTGGATTATATTCAGAACGATAATTATGTTCATAAATATCATCTAATTTATTATTCTCTACTAGCAGATAAACTCTTTCTATATTAATCATCCTATTTAGCTCTTTAAAAATTCTATTGTTGTCGGTTTTACTTGCAAGATTGCCTGCTAATTCATCTAAACTATTTTTTCTTTCAATACAGAGTTCGTCAATAAAATATGTGTCATATTGAAATCCAAGGTCAGGACACGCTTTTACCATAAAAGAATAGTCACCCGTTTTAAGGGATTTTGGTTTATATTCGATTTTCTGATTATTAAACTCGTCCAAAATATGTTGATTTTGCTTATCTTTTGTGTCACAAAGAATAACCATATTTTTTATTAATTGTCGATACTCTTTATCTGTGTAATATCTTTTCAAATGTACGTTCCTCACATCACTTTAATATAATCTTTAACCCACCATTCAAAAGTGTCTGGAATTATTACCCATTCATCATTCACTTTCTGTTTCTTAGGTTGTTTTTTTACGGTTTTGATATATAGAATATCACCGTCTTCAAACGGAATTTCTTTAAAACTATTTATCACATTTTTGTCGAATTTTGGCTTTGCTTTATGAACTTTCATCTCGACAATTTTACCATTGCTAATACTATAGGCGTTAAATTTAGGAGAATAAGATGTATTCAAATCTGTCACAACAACATATCTCCATTCAATACTTTCATCAACATAATCAACATGATTCAAAACCTCATACTGAAATTTTACAAGTTGTAATATTCCGAACTCTTCATCAGGAACGTTATTTGCAAGTTCTTTTACAATTCCAATCCAATCCACATTTGTAAACTGCTTATCACTGACTTTACCTGATTTTGTTATGTCTGTTGCATATCTTCTTATATTAATACCATCTAACCCTAATTTTGAAATATCGGCTTTAGAAATAGTTTTTTTACCATTACCTGTGCTTCCTTTCCAATTATCATAAATTTTCATAATTGAAAGAAGTTGCTTTATTGATCCAAATTTTTTGAAATATCCTATCTTTACAAGTTTCTCAAAAACACTTGAATTAACACTAGTACCTTTAATGCTCTTGTAAATATCGACAAAATTATCTATCCCTTGTTCAGAAATCTTCACCATATCCAATACAGCCTTTTCTCCAATTCCTTTAACACTAGATAAATTTGGATATATTGTCTTTGTTTCATCATTTACAGTGAACTTTGAATTATCCTTGCCATATTCGTAACTTGCCATTGAATAACCAAAGAACGTCTTAGCCTCTTTTATGAGGTCATTTACTTTGTTTTTATCACCTTTAGTTTGATAATGGTTCAAGGTTTCTTCATAGAACTTTGATGTATGATGTGCTTTCATCCAAGCCTCGTACAATGAGTCGTTAGCCATTGCCAAAGCATGAGGGGCGTTAAATGAATATCTCGCACTGTCTTTAATAACTTTATAAACAGGATCGAAATTATCAAGATTTCCAATGTTTTCAGACCAATGTTTCCTTAGCGTATCTTCCACATGTTTTAGAGCTTCTCCTTTGAGTTTCTTCTTGCTGATTTTCTTGATTGTGTCATAACTATCCTTCATAGGAATACCGAGCCAAGAGAAAATTTTCATAACTGCTTCCTGATATAACATATAGTGGAAGCAATCTTTCAAAAGTTCGTCAATAGCTTTTTCTCCATTCGAATATTCAATTCTGTCAAGAAATCCATTGATAAGAGACTTAAATCCTGGTCGAATACCGGCGATAAATGCTGCCAATTCTTTGATATTCTGTGGCTTGTACTTCATAACTTTCTTTGTAGTTGAAGCTTTTTCACACTGATTCAAGCTACATGTTGCTCCCATTGCGTACATCTTCCATGTAAGTTCATCACCAGAAACCATCTTTCTTAGTTCGCTTACGGTAGGAACTTCTCTGCCAATGCTGTGATATAGTTTATAAATGATTCCTACAACATCAACAATTAAGAAATCGTCCTTTACATATCCATATGAGTCAAGCATTCCACCTTCGATATTCGCAACGATTGTAGATTTCCCTGTACTCTCTGAATGACATCTAATCAATCCAATTTCATATCTGATATCACCATATCTAACTACATTTTTATCTCTTGTGTTTCCATTAAAAAGCATAAAGCCACAAGCATGGACTTTTGCTTGTTCAATAATGCCCTGATATGATTTACTATCATTGAAAATTTTCAAATATTCCTTATTGGTGATATAGTCTTCAATATGAATGTCTTTCTTATCTTCTTCGTCATCTGCTTGTTTAATTGCTTCGTTGTATTGGTCGATAGCTTTTGAAATATCATTTGCGACACTCGGTTCAATCCCTTTAATGTCTGCATATAATTTGAATCCAGATTTTTCACCCAAAGTTCCTACAGCAAGCAAAGGGTAACAACCGTGTTCTCCAAATAATTCTCTAGCAGCTTTTACAAATGGTTCTTGAGAAGATACATTGAAGTCAATATCTGGCATCTGATGTGAAGATAAGATTCTCTCTTTCGTGATAAAACGTTCTGGATAAATAGGAACTTCTGCCTCGAATCTATCCATAGTTGTGAATCCAAGTAACTTACTTGAATAATATGAACTAGCACTTCCTCTTGATGTTGTCGTTAGCTGACCACCATATTTTGAAATAGCCAAATCAACCAAAGCGCTATTATCTAAGAAATAATCAACAGTGCCACTGTCTTTAACTTCTCCAAATTCATATAACATACCGTCTTTACGTTCTGGTGTATGATGTTCTTCATCTTCTTGTTCATATTTATCTTCTAGGATTTTGCGCAAAACTTCTGCACGTTTTTGATAATCATAATCTTTATATTTATCTAAGATAGGGATTTTGAAACCTGTGTCATAAGTCATATCCTGACAACCGTTTATGAAAACATGAGTATTCATCATAGCATATAAAATTTCTTCTGATGGAAGAACTGCCTGATTAATCATTCTTTGATATACTTCTTTCCCATTCGGAAAATCCATATACCATCCATCTTCTTCTTCGTAATGAAGACCTTTTCTCTTTAAAAGATTATCTCTTTTAACACAATCATCTTTACTTATGTAATGAGTATCTAATCCTATTATAGTTTGAATCCCATATTTTTGAGACATTTCATAGATTTTTTTGTTTAATACCTTTTGTTCTTTTGAATTGTGTGTTTGGTACTCCAAGAAAAAACTATCTCCAAAATGTTTCCAGATTTTCAGCCAAACTTCTTCTGCATCTTCATACTTCCATCCTGCGATACAAGCAGAAGTAATATAAACATCATCTTTATCAAGTTCAAACAATAACTTTAAATCAATTCTTGGTTTATAATAGAACCCATCAACATGAGCACAAGAAATAATGTAATTTAACTTTCTAATGGCATTATAGTTTCGAGCCACCAATACCATATGGCAATTTGCATTATCTTTCTTTTCTCTTACCTGTTCTTTTCCCTTTTTATCGGTGTACTTTTCATAAAAAATCTTGTCTTTATCTTTTACCCAATAAACTTCAGCAGAGTATCGGAATGCTATTGGATTGTTAAGTTGCATTTTCTTTCTAGCATCTTCATCCAACGTGCTTTTGCAAATATCATACATTTTCAACCATTCGCCAGGATACCCATGTTCTCCTGAGAAGTAGCATTTACATCCATACTTGTCAGAAAGCCTCATAAAATCTTCTACTGACGTTGTAGAATCAATTTGAACCAAATCAGACCATGTTGTATGCTTGTGATAGTTCTCCATCATCATTCCCATATTATTAATCCATATACTTACATCATACGGAAAATCAAATTTTAATCTTTTCTGTGCTTTTAATGCGTCATCAATTAACAGTTTTACTCACTTCCCATCATTTTATAATCGCATGAATTTCTAAAACCACATAAATTCTCACAATAGAAGTAGTCCATATGTGGGCAAAAATTTTCTTCATTATGTACTTCACTAACAATTTCAGAAACCCATTTCTCTGTACTCTTATATTCTCCATAATCAAACGGAAGTTCTAACCATTTTGAATCTCTGAAATAATTCCATACAATCTTCTTAGGATAAACACCATACTCGTTGTAGACCTGTGTGCTATATAAATACAACTGTTTCTTGTATGCATCATAATCAGATTGTTTTCTTTTTAATACACTTCCTCTTTTGCCTAATGGATATTCACCTGATTTATGGTCAATAACTATAATATCTCCTGTTATCTTGTGACGAATCAGTAAATCAATATAACCAATAAATTTAATTTCACTAACTTCAAATCTACACTCTTTTTCTACTCCAAGAACATCATAATCTTTTAACCATTCAAAAGATAAGTTTTGAAAATAATCAAAACCATAAAAGAAATACTTGTCTACTGTTGAATCAGGAACATCAAAGCCATATGTATTTTCTTCAAAATGTTCCTTATAGAATTCAAATCCTTCAGACTCATTCATTTCACCTTTAAGAATTTTTTCTAATATTTCATGACAGAACTTTCCAAACGCAGCGTAAAAATTCTGTTCATTTTCGTATATTCTATTGCCTTCTGAGTCTCTCAACAAATAATTAAGATACCATTCATATTTGCAATTTTCAAAACTATGACATCTACTAAAACTAAACGTCATTTTGTCAATTTCTGATGAATACTCGCTCAATCAATCACTCCTTTATAAAATTTTTTTCTTTTGAGCATATAATTTTTGCCATACATCAAAGCCTAAGTCTATTGGAGAATTTTTACCCGCTTTGCCACCTAATAAATTGTCTTTATCTTGTATGATGTAAATATTTACAAATCTTTTAAGTATATTAATATTCTCTTTTACAGACTTTTCTTTATAGTCAACATCTGAATCATACGCTAATACAATATCTTTAATGTCAGATTTAATAATCCATGCTATTTGTTCTGGTGTTAAAGTATGTTTTTCAGCAGAAACCGAATTTTTTACACTATTCCCAAACAGTTTCATAACACTTTTGATGCTCTCAAATATAATTATTTCTTTGGATTTTTTTATATATGGTTCTGTTATATTTAGCCCTTGAAAATAATCTACTGTACCAACAGGATAGTAATTTATATATTTACATATCCCCATTTTTTTATAATCTTTAAATCTAGTTCTTCCTTTGATATTGATAAAATTCCCGTCAGCATCATAAACTGGATAAACGATTCTATTGCTTCTGTCGTCTATCCTTATTTCAAATAAATCTATCTCACTTTGCCTAATTCCTTCGTCCAACCACTCTTGAACTTTCCCAACTTTAAATTTATAATATTCATCTTTCGATAGGATTTCGTGTTGACAACAGTGTGATTGATTGTTAAGATTCCTTCTTTTTATTCTTCTATTTTCTATTACTGTTTGAGATTGGCACATTGTCCCAAGACCAATACCAGATAGTTTTGATGCTTTCTTAACTGCTTCATCAAAAGATAATCCTTCATATTCCATAAGGTAATCGAATATCGAAAACCCTCGTCCACAAGAAAAACAGTAAAAAATGTTCTTTTCAGGATTTACAGAGAACGATGGTGTTAAATCAACATGTTTAGGGCAATGCCCAAAATAGTCTTTACCTTTTCTTTTGAGTTCAATATCATTCCCTATGTATTCTAATAAATCTATGTTGTTCTTGATTTCTTCAAGATATTCTTCGTCATAAATCATACGTTCTCTGTCTCCTTGCCCTAATCCTGATAAGGATTTTGTTTTTTATGTTGCTTTGCTTCGATAATACCTACTTTTTTACTCGTAAACATCATATCTATATAATCATCTTCTCCCATATGTTGCTTGCCAAGACGATTTAGTTTGACAGTCAATTTATGAGTTCCACAGTCCTTGCCATCTCTCATGATTTCTTCATTTGTCTTTTCTTCCCACTTAACCGCAACTGAACAATATTTTTCGATGCCATCTGATTCTGCAACTTCATTCTGTCTGTTCAACTGAGCAAATGCAAGAACTGACATTTTCAAGTCACCAGCAATAATATTCTTTAGCCAGTTTGCAATTCCTGCCATGTATGCACTTCTCTCAGCAGAATTTAAAATGCTATCATCACATTTGATATAGTCCCAAACAACAAATTTAAGTCCCATTTCAATCTTTTTCTGGGCGCAGATAGAATAGAATCTCTCCTTTGTGATATATGGATCAAAGTTGTGGAACAAAGGCAAACTCTCTAAATAGTTATTTGTTGCATCAATTTTTTTCTCTTCCTCTTCTGTCAATTTCTCGTTTTTAATATGGTTAACAGGTATTCCACTCAAATAGGAAACTGCTCTTATATACCAATTTTCATCACTCATCTCACTATCCTGAACGAAAGTTGGAACTCCATTCATAGCTTTATGTAAAGCCTCAATCATAGCCAACCATGATTTACCTTTTTTCATTCTTGCTTCTACAACAATTAGTTCTGTTTCTTCATATGTAAAGAACTCGTTGACGCTAGGGAAAGAAGATGGAATACCATATGATTCTCCTCTATCTTTTTTCTCCTTAATTTTTTTCCAAATATCTTTAACTTTTGAACCAAAAGTAGTGATTTCGCCATCGGTCACATATCGAGTAGTTAAATTATTTAATTCTTTATAGACATCATTGCTCATATCATCTAAATCAAGTTCATCGTTGTAACACATTTTCTGCCATTCCATTGTCTTTTTATAAAAATCTCTTTTAAACGACAATGCAACAACTCTGTTTACGAGCAAAAGATATTCTTCTACGGTATCTCTCTTGCTGTTGAAGCATAAATCAACGTATTCCTGAATGCTTGGCATATTATATTCTTGCATTTTCTTTTTAACTGCTTTGTTAGAATTAAGCATCTGTTCAATATTTAAGGCTGTAATGTTTGTGATTTTTTTGTTGAATAACTCTCTGATTGCCCAATAAATACAGGCATTATCGACATTATAAAAATATTTTTCATGAAGATAGTTACTATGTAAAATAAATTCTGGATGATATATCAAAGTAGATACAATACCGGCTTCGGCTTTATAATCTGTAATTTCACTTAAATCCAATTATTTACCTCCAAATATCCCACCAAACCCAATATTTTTATCAACAGAATAATTAAAAGAATTATTAGTAGGAGAGACTAATTTTATAGAATCTTCTGCTTCTTCTCGTATCTGCTTTGCAATTTTATCAGATTGTTTTTTATTCCATAATTCTTTAATTCTGTTATTGTCTACTAAATAATGAAGTCCGTATGGACTTTTGATGGGGATTTTATTTGATATTGCAAAGTCAACTGCGAAATAAAGATATTTGGGATCGATATTTTTCTTTATTACTAAATTGTTGAGAACACTAACTAACTGTTTCATTACTACAGTGCTACTAATTTTTTCAAAATATAAATCTCTTGTCTTTTTAATATATTCGCTTTTCTCTGCACAATCCTTATGCATATATCTTGTCCCAACCTTAACAGCCTCGTCCTGCGGTATTTCACAGGACTCATGCTGACAATGTTTAAAGGCACACTTATATATCTTGTCTGCCATACTTTTTCTCCTAAATTATTAATTGAATGGAAGTTCTTCAGGTGAATCATCTGGAACATCTACAAAACTATAATCTTTTTTACCTTCTGACTGACTAGAATTTGAATTACCTTCTTCTTTTTCAAAACTATATACAAGATAATTTGTATATGTAGTGTTCTTATCCTTATCATATTTGTTTGTAACTTCACAACTACCGAGTTTGATTACATCTCCCACCTTTAAATCAGCAGCTAAATTATGAGCAGTTCCTATAAAACGTACAAATTTGTTGCTAAAATCTGTTTCATACTTGCCTGTTTCCTTGTTTTTTTTAGAAGTACTAAGACTTACAACATGATAATTGCCTTTGTTTTCTACTTCCCATACTTTTACAAATCTTGCGTCCTGTCTAAATCCCATATTCTCTAATCTCCTTTTCTATTATTTTCTAATTCCCATTAACTCTTTCTTGAGTTTGGCTAATACTTCTGTATCTTCAATTACTCTTGGATCTCCGCTTGGATCCGCAGCCTTGCATACTTCGTTTGCCTTATTTTTTGCATTTTCAGAAATCTTTGCTCTGTCGCAGAATAACTTCCAGCATTCAGATCTTAACTTTTCTAACTCTTTAGATTCTTCGGGTAGATCCTCTCCCTCATAAATATATAAGCCAAGACCATGCCTAGCACACGCCTTTGTCAATGAACGCTGAACTGCTTTATTTGCATCGGCAGACGTAATATTGTCTGCTGAAATTGACTTGTTTTTGAAATCCATAATTGGTAATTCTTCAACGTGTTCAATCCCACAAATTGTTACTCCTGTCTTTACCCAACCTGTTTTGCCATCATCAAACCAAGGACGGCGAATCTCTTTCGTAACTTCTTTGCCTTCTGATGTCTCAGTAATGTTAATTGTCTCTTCATAGATTTTGAATGTTGCATCGGGAAATTTCTTTTTTACCTCGCTCCAACATGCAGCCCACGAAAGGTAGTTTAACCCATTCTTGGATTTCTTTTTATTGCTCACGTCAATGTCGTATAATTCTTTAAAATAATTGCCTTCCAATTCCATACCTCCTTATAATATGTAATAAAATTTTTGATAACTTATATATAAACGCCCAACTTGGACGGAACACAGAAAATAAATTTATGTAAAATCTATCTTCAACAGTGATTTTTGAGTGCAATAACCCAAGGGTATGCTGCTAACCACCCATATTTTTATTCGCTGTTCAGTTGTTTGTTTTGGAATTTTTGAACTGAATCGTTCAAGACTAATCTAAGATATTTCCTGTTACTTCATACATTTCTAAATCGTTTAATTCACACCATGATTCAAAATTATCTCTCTGAACGTACCAACCAACATTCATTCCAAGAAATTCATTCTCACCATTCCCATAAGAGACTATATTATATAATTCTCCGTTTAGAATATCATTTTCAAAGATTAAATTACCATTCTTATCATGACTGCCAGTGCATCTACATAATGTTTTTGGATCTATTTCTTCAAAACCATCGGTTTCACCATTAGAATAGAATACTGTCGTAGGTTCAAATATCAGATGAATTTCTTTGTCATACATATCTAAACCCTTTACATAATATCCATAAATCCATTTACCATTACGAATGCTTTTTGCTTTGCATAGCTGTGTATTCATTTCTCACCTCCTCAAATTCCAATGAAACAGTGAATTTATGTCATTATAAATCAATCTCTTCCATTACTGCTCTTGCTTCAAGAACTGCAATATAATCAACCATAGCATTAATCTGCATATTATATGTGCTACGAGGGCAAGTTGGTTCAAAATTTAATGTTCCCTCATCCCACTTAGTAAGCATTGACTTTAATCCTCTATATCTGGTAACTAACTGATAATACTCAGCCTTAAATCTCTCCTTATAATCATCGCTGTTCATCATTTCTACTGTGTCTTTTAATGTCATAATCTTATTCTCCTTTAAATATTTTAATTTTTCATTTTGTGATATAATTCTTTTTCTAATTTTCCAATTTCTTTTTGTAAATCTTGTAATTCAGACTTTTTCTTTCGTAACACTGAAACAATTTTTGAAACTGAATCTATATGTGACTGTACATTGATCAGAATATTTGGAAAACGATAATTTGATTTAATAAGTAAATCCATTGGATAAAATTCTTCATCCGATAATTCTTTTACAAGCTCAAAATTATTTATCTCATTATCATCTAAATGATAATTTCTATAGTAATCCATATTTATTACTATATCATCAATTTTAAATCTCAAACCTGTCCCTTTTTGATGCATATAATTATCTAAATAACTCGGATTTAACATCTCACCACATCTACCATAAATCATATCAGAAACAGACAAAACTAAATAATAACAACATTTTGTACGATTGTAATATATACATTTTTCTTTTAATTTCATTCTACACTCACCTCCTTATATATCTATATTCTCCATTTACACGAAAGCCAAGAGACTTTCGCTTCATTGGAAATTTCAGTCTCTGAAACCCTTATTTTTCAAGGGTTTTACGAATCGTATTTTTCATTTTCATGTAATTATTCTCCAACTGACATCCATTTCTTTACTTTTTCTTCACGAAGCTCAACTTCTTCGCATTCAACCTCATCTTCGTACTCCCAAGGTCTTTCATCCTGCATTTCTGTAGCCCCTTCTGAATATGTTGTCTGATAGAATTTGCCATTATCTTCAAATACGATTTCATGAACAATAGACCAACGTGTAGTATCAATAATCCTATCTACGATTGTATTACTGTAAGGTAAATCAAGTTCGTCTTTTAAATAATCTTTGCTAAATTTCTTTACTGACATTATTCTTCCTCCACAATCCCCCAACCTTTACAAGTTGGACATTCACAATATTTCTTATTAATCTGCTGGATGAGTTCTGACAAATATTTGTCTACTTTGTTTTGTAAATCAGTATAATTTTCTCCTGTTATAGATGGTGCAATTACACAATCTTTTCCATAATTGCTTGACGAAGGCTTATCCTTAAAATTGATTATTGTTGCTTCTTTTGTAGATATAAGCCTGTCAACCCATTTCGGTTTACGTCTTTTATCTATAATCGAATTGTTTGTATCAACTTGAATAGAATATGGATCTGCTAATGAAATCTTTTTAGCAACTTCAAAATGAAAATCATAATCAGATTTGATAGAGGCAACAGAAGTGTCAATGTTTCTTTTTACATATTCTCTGATGATTTTGAGCATATGTTCTGAATCAATCCTACATGGTTTATCTTGATATGCTACTTCTGGGTATTCAATTTGTGTGATTAAATCTGTTTCCGCACTATATTTATTCGGTACAAATACAAAATCTTTTCGTTCATATATTTCCTCAATATTGAACTCAATTTCATCATAACCACCTGGAACAGAATCATATCTATATGTATATAGCCCAATGACTTCTTCATATTCATCGATCTGCTCTTTTAGAATAATCTTAGGCATTAAATCAGTTGCAGTATATCCAGCTTTTAACTCGTATCTTTCGTTAATACGTTTATCAGCCTGCTTTTCTGACACAATTTCAGGAATTTTATCTAATCTGTACCACTCTTTTTTATTCGTTGATTCTGCTTTTACACCGTCAAATAAATAATTACTTAAATCACATGACCACTTATCGCCTTTTGATATATATATGTAATTCATGCAATCAATAATTTTGAAATCTATCAATATATCCTCTCCTTTCTCACGCCATGAAAGAAAAATTTACTTTTAAATTTATTCTCCTAACTTCCTGCCACACCAAGGACAATACGAAATATATTCTCGCTGATGAACAAATCCATCGTCATATTCATCGTATTCTGATGTTTCTATATCCAAATAATATTCATTAGTTAATGGATCTACATATATTTGATTGTCAGGTGAGTCATAATTACAACGATTACACATACACTTACCTCGCTCTATCACATTCATTGAAGTCTAAAAGCATCTTATATTTATATTCTCCAAATCTTTCTTTCCAACGTTGCTTCGCCTTATCTGTTGTCCAATTAAAAGGCATCATATGATAATTAATGAGGAAACACGCATCCAAAGTTGCTACATCATATGGTTTTGTTGTTAAAATTTCATATGCACCATATGATTGATGGTCATAATAATGTGCAATTCCATTTTCATCAAAAGTCTGAGTAAATAACTTTCCGCAATCATGAACTAATGCACCGAAAGTCCAAGGCATTTTATATCCTTTTAAGGACATAAGACATTCTGTATATTTACAATGATTATATAAATCCATAGAATGATGTGGATTTTTCTGGTCAAATCCTTCCATTTTCCTTAATAAATTAAATGGCTTCTCATAGAAGTTAGAAACAATCTGAATCTTATCGAATCCTTCTTCATAAAATGGAATCTGAAATCTCCTAATCTGCTTATCCAATACTTCATCTGGGACAGGATGTTTACGATTTTTATTATCAATCTTACACTGTTCAAATGGCTTTGGAATAATTACGCATATCTTATGTACTTCAAGACCATTTACTTTCATCATAATTGCTCTACGAGATTTCATAGTCAGATTAGTCGCATCAGCAATCACATTCTTTTTATTCTCCAAATTCTTGCGAATTCTATTATGAAAAATCTTAAACACTTCTTCGTTATGTTCTTGATCTTCATAATTACCAGTCAATTCCTCACGAATTGCATCTGATGATACGATTATTGTATTTGGATTCTCATTGGCAATCTGAGTGGCAATGGTTGATTTACCACTACCACTTAGCCCGCACATCATCCAGAGTATAGGTTTATTCATATATTCTCCTATCCGTTGTGTTTTAATAAATACTCTCTCGAAACATTTTTGAAACTCTTCTGACCATCAATACTTCTGTATACAAATCCCTCTCTCTTAACCTTTGGATTTAATTCACTATATCCATCAGCTTCAAGTTTCATCTCTTCCATGGTCTTAGGTAACTCATAAGCCGTATCAATAATTGGTACACTTGTTAATCCATGTTTCTTGCAGAAGTCAGCCATCTCAACAGTCCCAAGTCTTGTACCATCAATAATTAAATTGAATACAAATAACTTATTCTCCGTAAACTTATATGGATTGCCCTGAACTGAGCCAACTCCTTCACCTTGTAACACAACTCTGTTATAATTATTCTCTGTTGCAAACTGTGTAAGAATCTTTTCAATATCGTATTTATCAGCTAATTCCCAGTAGATATTTGAATCATGGTAACAAGCCTGTTCTCTGTCTGCCTGTCTTACATTTCTGCTACATACAATAAAATCAAACTTATTCTTACCTTTCTTCAATCTATCAACTGCAAAGGTACAACTTGTACCATCGCATTTCTCAGTCTTAATCCACTTTTCAGTACTCTGGAGATAGAATGGTGCATTCTCAATTCTCGTCTCATCCGTCTTTACAATCCAATCTGGAAACTTCTTAGGATTATCCTTTTTCTTTCCAAATAACAGGAACATAAATTTTCGACCAATGCTATATCTCATAATTTTTCTAACAATTGGCTTAGAAAATAACTTAGGTCTACGATTTACCATAGCTTTATACTTAGCATTCGGATCTACTTTGTTATTTTTTCTCGCAATATCTTCCTCAGAAGAATATGTAATCTTTAACTCCTTAGTGACATCATCACCAATTTTCTTATTATTTAATTCTGGGAACAGTGAAATAGGTAAAGCTAATCCCTGAGAAATTACCTTAAATTTACCAAGTTTCATTGTCTTGACTTTGAATTTTTTGTTTGCCAAAAATGCGAATCTTTCATCTGTTTCAGGACACTTACTGTCAATTTCAATATAAACAGCCATATCTCCTACATTAAACTCGTCCTTCTTAGCGATGCAAACCCATCCTAAAACTCCAATGAGTTCAATATTATCAGCTCCTTCAATTGGTCTGATCCACTCAATCTTTTCTACATGTGCTAATGCTCTCTCTTTGTTCTCCAAGTTCCTCTTACCTTAGTAAGTAGTGCGCACTTTATCCTATAGGAACTTTTCTATTTTTCCTTTCTTTTAATCTTCTAATTTGTTACCTTTAGCTTCATTACAAAGCTTACACATTGTTTGATAGTTGCTAATATCATCAATACCACCTTTTGAACGTGGTAAAATATGATCTTTTGTCAGTGAACTACCCACGACCTACGACTATCGTCTTAGAGGTCGGAGCTTCCTAGTCAATATCTCTAACGAGACAAGTTTACCTAGGCTATCCCGACAGTTCCTGCCGTTTTCATTCTCAAACCTTCGTTGAGGATATTTATAGCTGCATTTATATCTCTTTCGTGATGAGTACCACAGATAGGGCAAGTCCACTCTCTGATAGATAATACTTTCTTGCCATCTTTATGACCGCAATTAGAACATATCTGACTTGATGGATACCAAGTATCAATTTTAATAACTTCTCGTTCATACCAATCAGCCTTATATTCCAACTGTCTAACAAACTCACTCCAAGATACATCTGCAATTGATTTTGCTAACTTGTGATTACTCATCATATTTTTTACTTTTAAGTCTTCAAGAACTATTGTTTGGTTTTCACGAACAATTCTAGTAGACAACTTATGTAAAAAATCTTTTCTCTGATTTGTAATCTTTTCATGTTGTTTTGCAACTTTAATTCTGCATTTTTCTCTGTTTTTACTCCCTTTTTGACATCGAGATAAATCTTTTTGTAATTTCTTTAATATTTTTTCTGATTTTCTCAGATATTTAGGATTTGAAATCATCTCACCATCAGAAGTAATGCAGAACTCTTTAATTCCTAAATCAATCCCAAGCTTATTTCCATTTGGAATTAACCTTGGCTTATCTTTCTGATCTACTAATACAGAAACAAAATATTTTCCAGATGGATTCTTAGAAATAGTAACAGACTTTATCAATCCTTCAAAATCTCTATGTTTTTTAACTCTTACCAATCCAATCCTAGGAAGTTTTATATATCTATCTGACACATAAATATTTCCACCTTGATTATTAGTAGTATAAGAGTAATTATGATTTTTCTTACTTTTGAATTTCGGAAATCCTACTTCTGGTCGTTTGAAGAAATTATTATAAGCAGTTTGTAAATTCATTTGTGCATTTGCTAATGCAAGAGAATCAACTTCTTTTAACCACTTAAATTCTTTCTTATACTGAGCAGGAGTGTTATTTAGTTTCTGTTTTGTTTCTTTATAATATTCAATCTTATCTGAAAGCATACGATTATAGATGAAGCGTACACATCCAAAACATTTCGCAAAATATTCTTGTTGTTCTTTATTAGGGTACAATCTGTATTTGTATGCAACTAACATCTATAATCACCTCGCTTTCTATATAAGATTCTCTTTTGTCTCAATTCATCCCGCTACTTTAGAAGTGGGGGAATTTTTGAGACGGTTTAGTTAAAATTTCATCACCATTATTATCAACTGCATACAAATTCAGATGATAACTTTTATCCTGTAAATGTCTTTCCTTTGTAAAATATTTTCCTTCAATTCCACAAACTACACATTTACAGCCTTTTGTGAAAAATGTTTGGTATCTTTGACTATTACCTTTAATCAAATCACCATCAAAATCAACTTTTGTATTTCTCTTATCATTTTTAAATAGAACATCTTTTGTTTTTTCTCTAACTTTATCAATAGAGTAAATTTCTTTGCGAATCAAATCCTCATGTTTTGGTTTATTCATAGTGACATCTCCTTTAAAATTTTATTGTCACTTATATATTCTCTCTTTTATTTGGAAATCGTGAGCAGAAACGCTCTTCGACAAAAATAATTTGAAATGCTTCATTAATTGGATTACCCTGCATCAAACATAACCTCTATATTAGGTAACTTTCCTTTATCCCAATATCCTTTCGTTTGTTCATATTCTCTATCGAATTCAAATTTTGGTCTAAAATCTCCATCTCCATCTGAATAAAATCCAACCACTGAAGAGTGTCCTAAGTTCCCACAAGCTTCCATCCATTTCAACATAGAACAAAAATCATTTACCCATCTCTCATCAATAGTTGCTTTTATATTTAATTGTACTTTTTTACTCATATTTCTCACCTACCTACATAACTTCTAAATGATATTCTTCAACATATTTTCTTCTCTTCCAAAACTTCCACCAAGGGGATTTCATATATTTTATTTCTATAACTCGAAATATCTTGTCCTCATTTTTATCTCTATCTAACTTTAAAGCAGGTGAACCAAACATTGCTTCGGCTAATTCGTTAATAGAAATGTGTTCTCCAATTTGATATTTCTTCTTGTGTGGCTGTGGAGGATAATAAGAAATCACGTCATGTTGTCGTAATTCATATGCTCTCATATTGTTATTCTCCTATTCGTCTACTCTAAATACATTTGTATTACCAACTGCCAAATCCTCTACGTTCACATAGTTTTCTAAAGATTTATCCATTGCTTGTTTAACAAATTCTGGATGTTTATCTATATATTCTTCAAACATTCCATACGCAATATCAAATATTTATCTTTTGTTTTTTCTGTAATCTTCATATGTTTTTATGCCTAAATCTGCAAATGTAGACATTTCTATCATCTACTTTCACGACTAAATAAAACGTGGTTTTCAATGGATTTTTCAACCTCTGAAAGCCTTGATTTTAGGGCATTTCAGAGATTGAGATTTTAATAATTTGTGATTAATACCTCACAATCGGCACTCTTGTCCTTTTTCTGATAATTACAGTTGCTATAATCGTGTTTTAAATAATGAACTATGTATTTATCTTTCCATTTATCAAGTAATGGATTGTCATATTTGAGATTATTACTTAATGCAAACTTAACACCTTTATCATTCAACGTATCAAGAGTCTCTAGTAATTTATTCTCCATTTCTTCTGTCCAGCCACCGTTTTCATTGTATGTAGCAACAGAATTGAAATATGGTGGATCTGCATAAACAAAATCGCCTTCCGTAAAATCGGAAAAATCAAATCTCTCAAATGGAATATTTAAGAAACTACAGTCTATTTCATTTAGTCGCTTATGAAAATCTATAAATTTTTGTCTAAGAGTGGGATTAAAACTTGACCTATCTTTACCAAAAGGCATATTGTATTCACCTTTGGAATTGAATCTGATTTGATTATTGAACGCATAACATAAAAGCGTATAGAATTTAATTGGATCTTTAATACCTGTGTTATATTCTTCTCTAAACAGTAAATATCCATCTTTATTTTCTTTTGTTAATCCATACTTGTTAATATATGAATCAATCTTATGTAATACTTCTTCAATATTTGAACCTTGTAAATATCTTAGAAAACCAACTACTTGCTCACATATATCATTGTAGATAATATGATCGGCATTTATATTAATACCAACATTAAAACCTCCACCAAATAAATCCACAAAAGTATTTATTTTATCTGGAAACATCGGTATAATGATTGGTAGTAACTTATACTTGCCACCTACATAATTAAGTGGACTCTTTATATATGTATTTTTCAAATTTGTTCACCAATAGTAGCTGCGCAGCTTTACTCACATGTGAACATTTATCCTTTCCTTAATTGTAATTACATTGATATATTCTCTTTTTGTCTCGAATATTATATAGTTTTCGTGACAAACCTTGAAACCAAAATTTTATTCTATTACTTCCCAATCATTAGCAAGCATATCTGTCTGACTCGCCAGCCATCCAATAACTAATTTATTATCTGCTGTTTTCATGTCAACATGTGGACAAATCTCAACCTCATCCATACCGCCATCAATATAAAAGTTTCTTAAATAATTGACTGTTTCTAATTTCATTTCATTTCATTTCATCTAAATGCACAACACTTCCTGTTGTCAAATAAATAAACATATTCTTACCATTCCAGCCTTTTCTTGCTACTTTCTTACCATTTTTCATTGCTTCAATTGCCTGTCCAAAATTCATAATTTTAATCTCCTTTATATTTTTTATCTAATGAAATATCGCTTTCAATTTAACACTATATATAGTTGTTATCTATCTTTGTTTGCTACTATATACAGTGGTATTTTTCATCTTAATTCTATATCTTGGTGTGTTTCACCGTCTGAATAGTAAATATTCCAATCCTTGAATAATTCGACCAGCTTTTTATTATCCCAATCGCATTCATTACAATGCGTGAGTGCTAATGACTTCTGATTTCCAAAATCTCCAATATCATTTGAACATCTACTATATAATTCTCCTAAATCGAGTGTCCCATATCTCAAAGTGTCCTGGAATGGATTTGGAACATTAGTATGGTCATACATATATTCGTTAATCAGACTCTTAGAACATTCAGATGGAAACTTACCTGCGCCATGTCTTGTCAAATATGTACGAGATACATAACAAGTCTCAATATTTATCTCATCATTCCATTCAACATTTTCAATTACTTTCTTGGGATTTTTAATACCTGTATTAGATGGTGTTAGATGTGGGAAATACTCTGTGTTATTCTGATCAAGTAAAAGACCTTGTGCTGCTTCAAAAACAATATTATCAAACTGATTCAAAAAATAATTATCTGTGATTGTCAAGGAATGACTATTCATAAAATCCCAATCATCCAAGAAATGTTCAAATATTCCATTGTCCATAAATATCCTTGCCCATTCACTAGACAATATAATATTCTCTCTTTTGAACAAATCTACATAATAATCTCTAATATTATAGCCCATATCGGTAACGCCAGCTTTATATCTTTTGATTGTTTCAAAGATACCTAATCCACAGCTACCATGTTTGTTCTTGCCACGACTTTCCTCAATAATCTGATTTGCCATCATATCAAATGGTGTAGTTACCATACAGTTTTGATTGATATATGTATTTGGAACATAGTTCAACTTCATTAACTCATCATATTCTTGCTTAAAAATTATTGGATTTACTATGAAGTCCTCAGATAAATATGTACTTGCTCTATTGAATATTCCAGATCCAAAATGATGAAAGACATGTCGGATTGCATCTGGCGTTGTTACTGTGTGTCCTCTCTGAGCACCACCATTTGAACAAACAACAATACTATTTGGTTTCTGTGAAAAATAATCTGTCATTAAACCTTTTCCTTCATCTCCAAAATTTGCTCCACATACAATCTTAATATCTTTCATCTTTTTAAATCTCCTATCTTACCAAGTAATTCCTTCTGAATTTGAAGGTGATACAACTGTATCTACTACATTATTCTCTGCTTCGTTGATGATAATATCTACAATCTCATTTGTAATACTATCCATAGTAACCTTTCTGAAATGAGTATCATCGAGATACTTTTTATAAGACTTCTCAATCTCGGCTTCATCCCATCTGCGACCATGATTTACATCTAAGTGATAAATATTAAACTTTTCAGAAGCTTCCTCGTATAAATCCTTTGTCTCAACATCAGACTGAAGATTATCGCCTGTAACTTCTGATAATCCATGACCTCTACCCTTATATGGAAGATATGGATTAAGCTGTTCATCACCCATAGTAATGATGATTCCCTTTCTTCCACGCTTTAAGCAGTCGAGTTTTGTGTGACGAGAACCAAAGTACCAAGCTGCTGTGTATGATTCGTAGTTGTTACCACCGCCACCAAACTCAAAGTAAATCTTATCAAGCTGTTCAGCAATACGAATATCTGACTCAAACTGTGAAGCCTGAATTGGACAACTATCACAAGCTAAATCGCCAATTCCCATAACAAGGAACTCAACATCTGTAACCTTTTCATACAGCTTTGTCATAATTACATTAAGCTTCTTTGCAACTTCAACGGCAGCCTGTCCCATTGAACCAGTTACATCAAGTGCAAGAATGACAGGAATTGTATTTGGATGTTCCTCTGTATCACAACACTCTCTCATCGCATTCTTAGGATTAAGTACAGAATCAATTGTTCTTGCCTTGAACATATCCTGATTAGAATAAGATCCACCGATAGAACCATCTAATGATACGCTCATTCCTTTTGTTGCTGAATAACTTACATAACTATCTCTTGTCCATGAACCACATCCCATATTATGCTTCCTCCTCTTCTACATCTGTGTCATCATCATTGTCACTCATATCAAAATCAAACATTCCATCGAACATATCACCCATATTACCGCCCATCATCATAAGTGGTAACATTGAACTCATGCCGTTATTGCTATTCATCATACCGTTGGAATTATTGTCACCCTTCATCATCTGAGAAAGTATCATATACTTAAAAATATTATTGCTTGTACCCTTCTTGCCCTTGATTAAATCACTACCAAACATTGATACGATCTTACCATAGAAGTATGTATTACCCATAAATACGTGTCTCTCAGGAAGTACAGTCTCGATTGTTGAATCCTCATAATTGATAACTGTAATCTTTGTCTTATCAGCTTCGATTACGCATCTTGGCTTGCCATTAATAAGAATAATATCGCCCTTTTCAACCTTGTTTGTTGGAATTACAAAGAAGAATTCCTCACCAATATCAAATACAAAGTTGCTACAATTTGTAAGCTTTCCAGTCTTGATATTGTATGTCTTATACCCACCTGCTGTCTTAACTGCAATACCGCCATTCATGGAAAGTCTGCACATTCCACTTCCCACCTTGCCAAACATACCATTTAAAAAATTGTTCATCATTTTAATTTCCTCCTATTGAAATTTTTTGTTATTGCTTCTACTTGTATATTCTCTGTTATTACTTTAATCTCTTCTTATATTGTTCAATGCCGTATCTTTCAAGTGAGCCACTTGTCATAGTAGCCATCTCCACGTTTGTATTTAACAGAATTGACAACACAAGTGGAAGCTCATCAATCAGAATATTTTTATCTCTTTTCATTGCATCAATATCAGCAAATTCATATGCAGAATAAATCTTAACCTCTTTATCAGTAATTCTTTCTGCTAAATCACAAAGATACTGTTTCATACTCTCTGTTCCCACAATAATTGGATATCCTGTCTCTACTGCTTTCATAATCAGTCTTGTTGACTTACCATATCCTCTTGGCACGTTTAAAATTTCCATGTATATATTCTCCTATCGTTTTTAAAAATTTGGATGGAATGATGGCATAAGTTGAAGCTTGAATAAATTCTTCTCATGCATTGAATCAATCTTAGCTTTTATTTCCTCACTTGGCTCAATTCCATCTCTGATATATGCATCTAATTCAGCATAAGTAAATCCAAGGTTATCTTCATCGGTCTTTCCGCAAAGACCATCGGTAGGTGTCTTATCAACTAATTCAGATATAAGTCCTAACTCACGACCAAGAGCCTTAACCTCTGTTACTGTAAGCTGAGACAATGGACTGAAATCACCAGCGGCATCGCCATATTTTGTAGCGTAACCTACCCAATCCTCAGAAAGATTACATGTATTAGCAACACGACCATTTACTGACTGAGAAATAGCATATAATGTAGCCATTCTGATTCTTGGTGGTAAATTAATTCTGGACTGCACAGATATGTTTAATTCGTCAAAACCTTGTCGTGTATCATCATAAATACCATAACGAATAGCATCGTACACACTATCTACAGTTTCTTTTATATTAACCTCAATACTTTTAATATTCAGTAATTCGCATAATTTATATGCATCCGTAATATCTGATTGATGTCCATTTGGCATAAGGACTCCAATTACTCTATTTTTCCCAAGAGCTTCTACACATAATGCAGCTACAACACTTGAATCTTTACCACCAGAAATTCCCACTACTGCCATACAATCTTTCCCATTTTCTTCAAACCAATTTCTGATCCACTCTACGATTTCATTTTTTACTTTCTTAGCATCAAACATTTATATATTCTCCTTCCTACATTCGATTCATCACATCATAGAACCGAATTAAATACTCATATACATTTCTAGGGACTAATTCTTTTACCTTTTCAAATTCACCCTTTTCACATAAATCTCTAACCAAACTTGAAGAAGTATGATTTTCTGGTATCTGAATTTCTGTGAAGTGATCTTTATATTCCATAAGGTTTGCTTCTCTTAAAGCAGTCTCAAGATTCTGACTTTCCCTTACGCAAGCAACAAAATGATATTCCTCTACAAATGGTTTCCAATTGTACCAACTTGTCAGAGTTTGAATATTGTCCATCCCTAAACAAATATAATATTCGTTGAATTTATACTCTTTTTCTACTTCATCTCTTAGCTGTGTTATTGTATTGTATGTTCTTTGTGGAAAGAAGCTTGTTGTTTCTATATCCAATGCTTTCATGTTATTCTTATCACAATTTGGCATTGAATTTATCAATGACACTCGACAATAACCAGGAATTAATGTTCTTTTCTTTGCCACATAAGTATCATGAGCTGGAATAAAATATATCATGTCGGCATTAACTGCATTTTTTGCAGCCAATGCCATATCCACATGAGCATTTGTGATAGGATTAAAACTTCCTGGAATAAGTAAAATCTTATTCATGCGACATTCTCCAATCAATACATCTATTCAGATAATCTACATACTCAGGATTCTTGCACATACCTTTGCCTGTTACATCTGAAACCTTTGCAACATCCATACCATTACATTTTGTTGTTTTCATAACAATATTAAGTGCAGGAACATCTGTATCACTGCTTAAATAAGTACCAATCCCAAAAGCAACATTAACTCTGTCGTGGAAATGTCTAAATAACTTATCTGCTCTCTCAAAATCAAGACTATCACTGAACAATAATGTCTTTGTCTTAGGATTGATGCCTAAAGACTCATAATGAGCAATCATCTTTTCACCCCACTCATAAGGATCTCCACTATCATGTCTGACACCACTAAATAATGTTGCATAGGTCAACTGAAAATCTTTAAGGAAACAATCTGTTGTAATCGTATCTGTAAGAGCAATACCATTTAATACACCATACTCTTTAACCCATGCATCAAGAGCATACCAGTTTGAATATGCAGGATTGTGTTTATGATTACCTTGTCCTGTACACATAATCCATTCATGAGCCATTGTTCCAACAGGTGTAAGATTATATTTCTTCGCCAGATACACATTACTTGTACCTACAAATTTTGAAGGACTATGTAACGTATCGTTTAAATGTGAAAACTTCTCAACAGCTAACTCCTGTGCTTCGGCAGAAAGTCTACGTCTAAGACCAAATTCAGAAAATGTACCAGCGTACCAATGACCACTTCTGAGATTTTCGTACTTTTCATTTAATCTCTTTTTGAAACTATCAAGCAATTCCTCATAGTTATATGCCATTCTGAAATATACTTCGTTTACAATCGCAAGTGTAGGAATCTCATACATAGATGTATTAAGCCATGTACCAAATGTTTCGATAGAAAGACCACAATCTGAATCTGTTGTAATCTCAAAATCCTCATATCTTGGCTGCCACAATCTCAGAAAATCAACATATGAACCTTTCATCCATTTGATATTATCAATATAAGTAAGTTCATCTTCTGTGAATCTCAAACAACAATATAATTTAATCTGTCTACGGATCTCTTCTACCATTTCTGGTGTAAAATGAACATCCTTATTACGACATTTAAAACTCCAAGTGGTTTTATAATCGCTAAACTGATGATAAATCGCCTGTCCCATTGAAAGCTTATATGCATCTGTTTCTAATAAACTGTTAATGATCTGCTCCATAATTATTTTCCTTCTTTCTTAATTAAATTGAATATTGTTCCAATATCATATTCTCTCTTTTCACACTCATAAAATAAGTTTATGTATTTATCAATGAATGCCATATCATTTGGGTGCATAGCAATCGGTTTACTCTTCTTTGATTTCCACCACTGCAATTCTTTTTCAAAATCAAAAGATTTTCCATGATATGCTCTGCCAGCACCAAGATAATCACATAACATTTCCTTTTTATACTTCATTGGCATTTCAATCGGCTTTCCACCATTATCAAAATTATCTTGCCAATATTCGTAATGATGCTTGTTTCTTCCCTTATGATGCATCCAAGCTGCTGACCAACCATTTGCTTTCTTACAAGCATCAATCGGGCTTGAAGTACCTTGATAATACTTAACACTTTCCCAAAACTCTGTTGGAGAAAATTTTGATAAATCATGTACTAATCCTTGAAGTGGAATTCCTGCTTTACAACAGTAGTAAAACACCCAATACTTATGAATGCATATCTTTTTGAAATGTTTAAAGATATTGGAAATATAATTACTGTACTTCATTCTGTTCTCCAATCTTTCTATATTCTGTGTACACCTTATTTTCGCAGTAGTATAGGTTGTAATCACACTGTTCGATATACCACCACAATTTCCGATGTCCTTCTATTAAATATTCTCTACAATAATCAGTTTCTTCATAATGATTATCAACCATCTGTCTGAAACTCAATTCATCAATCTCATTTGAATTGTGACAATATACTGCTATTCTATTTATCAAATCTTCTGTGAAATTTTTCGTGACTACGAATACGACTCTTACGATTTCGTGACCAACACGTTTAATAGACTTTAACTGCTCAAAATCGTGTAAATGATATACCACCCTGTCAAAGTAAGGATACGGTGCAGACTTCACATTTGGCATACTTGTATGTAATTCCGTCTTGACTTTTCCTAATGTAATATCAAAAAACTTTTTATACCACTCAATGTTATTCTCTAAATTCCATAATGGATCTCCACCTCCAGATATTGATACCCAATTACACTGATTTTTCTTAATCTCATCGTCCAAAGAGTCCAATCCTTCAATCGAACTCTTTGGAATCTGAAGACTATTATTCTTTACAATGCAATATGGACATGAATAGTGGCATCCGAAATTGGTTATCACACTCATGTATTTATCCATATTATTCTCCAATCACATTAATCTGACACATCTTCATAGTTGCTAATGCAGCCTTATGAGTCTCAGGTGTTACACCTGCACAACAACTTGCATCTACTGTAATATCAATTTCAGGATAATTTGCTCTAATAATAAGTGCATTTGAAACCACACAGATGTCGGTACATAATCCGCAAATCTCAACGCTTTCAAATCCAAAGTCCTTCCAGTTTAACCAACCGAATGTAGGCTTATCAATCAGAATATCATTCTCAATATCAAAATCCAACTTATCTGAAATCTGCCATCCGATTGTATCTTTTACACAATGAACAACAGGAAGATGCTTTCCTTCATATGTTTCTAAGTAATTCTCAGAATGTGTATCTCTTGTAAAAATTACCTGCCTACCTGCATCCTTATACTCCTTAATTTTCTTTGCTACATTTGATACAATTGCCTGTGCTTCCTTCGTACCAAGTGAACCATCAATAAAATCATTTTGCATATCCACTACGATTAATGCTTTGCTCATTTTGTTACCTCTTTTCTTTATTTTTATATGTATTTATTCTCTGAAAACTCAGAAGAAATTCCGCTTTCCTGCGAACTTCATATTATGTTATTCTCTACTCGATCTTCTTCTCAACCACAACAATTGTGTCATTATGCCAACCACCATGAGGAACAAGTAAAATTTCCTGAATTTCAAAGCCATACTTCTTACCAATGCCACCACTATTCCAGCTACAAGTAATTACAATGCCATTTTTCTTTACAATTCTTCCTATCTGTTCCTTCTGTTTAGACCAATATGAAGCTTGTGTTGTCTGCATATTTACTGTCTGTCCAAGGTTTTGATAACATTCGCTTACCTGTCGTGGCGAGTATGGTGGATCATATAACACTGTATCTACTGAGTTATCATCGAATATCTTTAAGAAATCTAATGCGTCCATATGGTAATCAGTATCATATTGTGTATCTAAGTCATTTGTTACTGTTGCTAATTTATTACTATTAGCAAACGGATCAACAATCTTACCAGTTGCATATTTCTCAATCAGTTCCTTAATTGGCTTAATTGAAAATGTGTTGCTATTTGGCATCTGCCAGACTCTATTTATTATCATTATGTATCAGGAGTAAACGCTGCGTTTTCGGTATACCAAACCTCTTACTCCTTTCTTTTATTCTCCTAACCCACTCAAAATCCATTCAACAGTAGGTTCATTCCATCCATTGCCCATCAAACTACATCTTTTTGAGTATGATAACCAACGATTGTTAAGCTGAATTTTTGTAAAATTATCAGGCAATCCCTGTAATCTTTCATATTCAACTTCTGTAAGTTTTCGTGGTCTACCACTATCTAATACTTTCTTTTCGTGATATCCACCATTGATACAAGTTAATGTGCAGCACTTAAAATCTGGATTATAAATTCTTCTATTCATTTCCATAGAATTAACTTTTAACTCTGCACATACACGTTTGTTCATATCCAAGATTTCAAAATCTTTCTTATAGAAATATTTCTCATCTACACTATTCTCCATAATATCTTTCAAAACTAATGGAGATTCATCAGGTAATTTACCTAATGGTATGTTTGTCCAATAATATCTTTCACGACTCTGCGCAGAAAATTTTCCTGAATCAATCAGAATAGGTTTTACACCAATACATTCTGTCATTGTCTTCAGATCTTCATCACTACTTGGTATTACATTTTCAAACATGAAATATTTTGGCTGAATTGCCCTAAGACACTCAATTGCTTTAAAGAAAATTCCTGACTTACCATCAAGACCATTATTGACCTCTTTACTTTCAATTCGTACTCTTGAAAGTGACTGACAACAAGTTCCTGCCAACAGTAAATCAAATCCTTTGAACTGTTCAAAATCCGCTTCATATAAATCGCCATGATGCACCACAAACGGAAAATGGTACTGAGAAACTGCTATGGCTTCTGGCAAAATTTCATATGTATGATATTCTCTTATAGGTATTCCGAGCTGCTGTAACGCATACAATCCTGTTTCAACGCCACCACATAAACTTAACACTCGTAGCCCCTTGAGAATTATTTTTTCATTATTCTATGTCAAAATACACTATTTTACAGAGGTTATATAACCATAATTACCTAGGAGTTACTGCTTAATTCCTTTCTTCTTGATTATTTTGTTGTAAAATCCTATGGAATTTGCACGTCTGCAAAAACCATAAGAAAAAAAATATTTCTTGTTACTTTTATTTGGAAAATTTGACTGAATCGCCTTTGAATAGAATTACTTCTATATTAGATTATTCTCTACTTGAAACTTCTTTAATTTTTCTTGAATCATCTTCTGCATATCTTCTTTGTCAAAAGATATATTTGCAACTGGAACGACATTTGCATTCAAATTAACATCACCAACAATAGCTTTGTCAAATGCATCTAAAAACATTTCTGCAATTTCTTTTTCATAATTGCCACACAGACCACTATAGTCCATATCCACAATCACTCTTGAAAAGAAATCTTTGAACTTATCAGCGATAAAATCTCGTTCATATTCTCTTGGAATATCAATTGTTATTTTCACTCTCTCACCTCACTAACTTTGAACCATAGTAAGTAATGTGTGCCTTTACTTTAAAATATTCACCACAACTATGACATTTTACTTTTACTTCTTTGCACCAACCTTGAGTTACCAAATTCATCAAATCATATTTCATAACTCCATCTTGATATTCTTTCTTGCAATATGGACATTTTGGATATGTAAATTTACTTTTGCTCATATTTCACCTCACTATTCAAGGATTGTTTTTACTCGTTTCTTAAAATTTGAAATATCCTTATTATCCTTGTTACGAGAACGCATTAGATATACATATAAATTTGACATTGTATTATTCTCTCCCATATTTTGCATAATCAATTGTTTCAAACTGGTCATATACATTTGGGATAAAAATACCAACCCAAAAATCTTTCTGAAAATTTTTATAATATGTTACATCCTCATTCCAATCCTGAATCTCATCAATTACTTCTTTATTTAATAAACCAAATTCATCACGACAAGCACCACTTTCTACTTTATATGTGATGGCATTGTATCGTTCTTTGGCTTTTTCTACTTGAGCGTTTACACCAATATAATTACAAGCAAAGATAACAATCATAATTGTCATTATAATTCCGCTTACTGCAACAGTAACCCAACCGGAACTTTTAATTGTGTAATCATTCTGATATAGAAATTTTCTTAACTTATTTTCATTTCTAGTATCAAACCACTCCATCTTTCCAATCGTTACTAATCCAATTCCTACAATTAATACAATTAAACATAACCAAAATAACATAATTTCACCTCCAAAATTCCGCAAGAAATGTGCGTTTCTTTCTAATATAATTTATATACCATATATAGTATATATTGTGTTTTATAGTTACTATATATGGTATATTGATAGAGTTAGTAGGTTATAACACCTACCAACTCTTGAATTATTTATTCTTCTTACGTTTTCCTACAATAAAACCTGCTCCAAAGCATACACCGAGACAGATTACGAAAACTCCAATGTTTAATACAATCATTACTTATTACCTCTCTGTCTCTTCATATCATCAAGGATCTGACGAGCATTGCGCTCTCTCTCAGAATTAGCAAGTCTTCTCTCATTAGCCTGTGCGCTAGAATCATATGCAATTCTACTTCCTTCTGCACGTTCTCTTGTCTTTCTTGCTCCTTCACGAACTCTTTCAAGCATTCTATCGCTCTCATTATTCGTATTAAGACTATCCATACTCTGATGAAGTTCGATAATCTGACTATCGGCTTCCATCTGAAAAAGAACCTGTTCCTTTTCCTCTTTAAGTTTCTGCAATTCTTCGGCAGCCTGATCACGAATGTCTTTCTGGTGAGTCTGTGCTTCTTTCATCTCTTCGATTGTATCTTTTAGTACATTAATCTTATTCTCCAAAGTAGACTTCTTCATTGCATACTGCATTGCTTCATTTTCTTTATTTTCATCAAGACAAGCATTAATCTGCTGTGTAACACGCATAATATCTTTATTCGCCTGATATAAGCCTTTTTCTGCTGTATCACGCTTTCCTGAAATTTCAGCATATGTAGCAGATGCCTTGTTATAAAAATCTTCCTTTTCTCTAATGGCTGCGTTGTAATAATCTCTAGCACCTTCTGGTGTTTGTGCATCCTGACGCATTACTTCATCCGTTCTTCCTTTAAACTTTACTCGAAGCTGTTTACCAAAAGGAGTAAAGAAAAGAATCAGTGCAATTAATACAATCGCCACAATTATAATAAACATAAAATTTGTCATACAATCCTCCTACTCTGCATCAATTCCATACTGATTACATAATGCCTTTAATCCACCGTTATAGCCACTTCCTACAGCCTTAAACTTCCATTCGCCATTATGTTTATAAATTTCAGCTACGACTAACGCAGTCTCGGTAGAGAAGTCTTCACTTAAATCAAAACGAATAAGTTCCTCGCCTGTCTCTTCGTCTACTACACGCACATATGCATTCCCAACCATACCGAAGTTCTGAAGTCTACTCTCAGCATCATAAATTGTGACCGTCACAGCAAGAGTCTCATAGTCTGATGGGATTTTATCAAGTTTAATCTTAATAACCTCATCATCTCCATCTCCCTCACCTGTACGGTTGTCTCCCATATGCTTTACACTCTTTGAACTATGTTCAAGATTACCATAGAAAATGAAATCCTCATCCTTACCAACCTTGCCATTCTCTTTTGTCATAAACACAGAGGCATCGAGGTCAAAATCTGCTTCTCCGTCATAATGATTAATATCCCATCCAAGTCCAACAAGAATGTTTTTTAATGACGGTCTACCCTTTGTTAAATCTACTCTCTGTCCTTTACTTAATGAAACTGACATAATTAAATCCTCCTACTTATATCTTCTTGTTAATTCGCTAATACTTGAATCATTTGTTCCCTGACCGATAGCGTTAAATTTCCACTCTCCGTCTTTCTTATAAACTTCTGCAAATACCATTGCTGTCTTGCCAGCATAATCATCTGAAAGATTGTATTTACAAATTTCCTTACCAGTTGACTCATCAACAAGTCTAATGTACGCATTCTTGATAAGTCCAAAATCCTGCTTTCTTGAAATACAATCATAGATATTTACTACAAATACAATCTTTTCAACCTTATTTGTAATATTCGCAAGATCAACTGTAATCTGCTCATCATCACCGTCTCCATCTCCTGTGAGGTTGTCACCATGATGATATACACACTTATCTTCTGCCGATCTGTCACCATAATAAACACAGGTACGATACTTATCATCTTTTCCTAAAATAATTGCTGAAGCATCGCAATCAATGTTTGGCTTAGAACCAAATAATCCTTTCTTAACAGCATCCCATCCAAGTCCTACCATAATCTTTGTAAGACCACCTGCTACTTCCTTAGATAAATTAATTTTCTGTCCTTTGACTAAATTTACTGACATATATATTCTCCTTTCATTTTATAAATCTAAACCAAAATTTCTACCAATAGCAGCTAAACCACCATTGTAACCTGAACCAACTGCATTAAACTTCCATTCACCGTTCTTACGATACAACTCACCTGCAATAACACCTGTCTCTAATGAGAAATCCTCATTAAGTTCATATTTGAAAAGTTCCTCATTTGTATCAGCGTTGTATGCTCTAATATACGAATTATCAACCATTCCGAAATTCTGTAAACGATTTTCTGCATCATAAATTGTCGCTGAGAAGCTAATCTTTGTAATATTAGATGGAATCTTATTTAACTCAACAATCATTGTCTCGTCATCGCCATCACCTACACCTGTTCTATTATCGCCAGAATAAATCAATGCTCCGCTTGGATGCTGTGGCTGACCATAAAATACAAAATCCTGTTCGCCTGTTACCTTTCCTGAATCATCAGTAAAAAATGCTGATACATCCAAATCGAAATCTGCATTACCATCGTATCTATTTGTGTCCCATCCAAGACCAAATACGACTTTGTTTAAACCTGCATTGCCTTTTGTAAGGTCAATCTTCTGACCCTTAACTAAACTAATTGACATATTGTTTATCCTCCTTATTCTTGGGAAGGCTGTCAACCTTCCCTTTTAATAATTTAAAAGAAATTGGAAATGTGAGTAACGTCAGAAAAATAAATGGAATAAAGTGTGTAATACATGCTACAACAACACTAATTGAAAAACATATAAGAGTAATAATCTCTACTTTTTTATAACTTTTATCTCTCCTTATCATGTTCTCATCTCCTCAATTACTTATTCTCTCTTTTCTTCTCAATAATCTTTCTAATAAGATCAATTGGAATAACCATAAACGCTAGAATTACAACTACTACCCAATGTTTGAAATCTAAAGCTGTAACCTTAATAAGGTTTTCTGCGAAATTGCAAAGTGCAAATGTCATTGCAAAAATTCCGACAGCAATAGCTGAGAACAACTTATTCTTTCCAATACCATTAAATAGGTTGATATGTTCTGTACGAATATTAAATCCATTAAATACTGCCATAAAGCATAACAATGCGAATCTCGCTGTCATAGCTTCTGTTTCAGATGCAAACATATTTGCAATAGGACTGAATGTAATAATTCCATAAAGTGTAATAAATGCTACTGTGCTGATTGCAATACGTTTCTTTGCACCTCTAATGAATAAACCAGAACCTTTCTTAATAGGTTTTTCAGTCATATATTCATCCTTTGGAGGTTCGCCACCAAATGATAATGAATTAAGAGAGTCCATAATGATATTTACAATCAGAATCTGAACCGATGCAAGTAATGCACCTGTTGCAATCATTGGATAGATAACACTGAGAATCAGAAGTGAAATATTGATAGGTAACTGAAATTCAAGGAACATCATAATATTGTGCATAAATGTTCTTCCAAGTTCTACTGCCTTTACAACGCTTGCAAAGTTATCATCTGTCAATACAATATCTGAAGCTTCTTTTGCTACATCTGATCCACCTTGCATACCAAAACCAACATCTGCTCTCTTTAATGCTGGACTATCGTTTACTCCATCACCTGTCATTGCAACAGATTTCCCAATTTCCTGTGCTAATGTAACAAGTCTAAGTTTTGTATTAGGTGAACATCTTGAAATAACTCTCAGTGAAGGAATAATACTCTTTACTTCATCATCTGACATAGCCTCAAACTCATCGTTTGTAAGAGCTAAATCACCATCTTTGTAAATTCCACACTCTGTAGCAACTGCAACTGCTGTTTCAATACAATCGCCTGTAATCTCAATTACCTGAATACCTGCGTCATGAGCTGTCTTAACAGCCCTTGGAACTTCGTCTCTTACAGGATCTACAACACCAATGATTCCAAGGAACGTCATATCATTTGGTAATTCATTCTCTACTAAATCACCACTCGCCATTGTCACAGCAATACATCTCATTGCATTTCTTGTCATTGCGGTAATTTCAACATTAAGTGCTTCTCTATCATTATTCTCTACAATCTCACCATTTGAACTCATAACCTTTGTACAATGTTCAATAAGTTTTTCAGGTGCGCCCTTATAATATGTAATTCCATCTTTTGTAGTAAAAGCTGAATATTTGTTTCCACTATTAAATACTTGCTTTAACTTAACTGGATTATTACTCTGAATATCAGCATATTTATTAGGTGTTACAAGTCCAAGAACTGCTCTGTCAATTGAATTACCACCTGTAATATTATTCTCTGAATCAAATGTAGCACTATTATTCAAACATATATTTGATTCGATGCCATTCCATAAAGCAGAATTTTTATCTACTTCATTACCAAATCCATCAATAATTCTCTTTGGTGTCATAATTCCAGTTGTAAGAGTACCTGTCTTATCAGTACAAATAATATCAACATATGCTAATTCTGGAATCTTGCCAGGATTTTTAGCAAGAATATTAAACTTTTCCATTGTCTTAACGTTCTGCTTTGTAACAAGTTTTACAATAAGTGGCAATCCTTCAGGAACAGCAGCTACAATAATTGTTAATGCAACTGAGAAGTTCTGTGCGATTTTCTGAATAATATTAAGAACACCACCACTGAAATATTCTCCAAAACCAACCTGTACAATTCCTGAAATTGTAAGTACAGCAAATGTAATAACAGCTGCAATTGTTCCCCATTTTGAAATAAAGTCACTCAAATTATCAAGTGCGATATCAAGTGCTGTCTTAGGTGCTTCAAGTGTCTGCATCTTTACGAGCGTATCACCATTTACAGTGTTTACTCCTACATCAGTTACAATCATTTTTCCTTCGCCTGACATTACTGTTGTTCCTGCAAACAAACAATTCTGATTTGTATATGCATCCGTTGAAGTTGTCTTTACATGAACATATCCTTCAATTGGTGTTTTCTTACACTCTTTTGTTTCTCCATTAATAGCTGCATTGTTTACAGAAATCTTTCCTTCAACTAAATAACCATCTGCAAAAATTTCTTGTCCCATTCCTACACAAACGAGATCGCCAACTACCAATTCATCCTTGTTAATTGTTTGAACTTTACCATCACGAATTACGTCACAATACCTGACTGATGTTTTGGCTCTCAACTCTGCTGCTGATTTTTGAACACCAAGTCCAGTCTTAACAGCAATACATGTTACAATTGCTAATACAACAAGAATCATAATTGGATCTGATAAGTCCATTACTCCCATGACTCCAAGGAATAACTGCAATACTGCAATTGCAATAAGAATCATTGTGATTTTCTCACTTAATGCCTCCTTTGCGAAGTCATACCACTTGTCCAACTTTGGTTCAGGAAGCTTATTACTTCCATGAAGCTCTCTACTTTTGAGAACTTCTTTACTACTCAATCCATTCATCTGTTTTACTCTCCTTTTCTATAATTTTTATATATGAATGTTAATTGGTTACATATCTATATTCTCTTTTTAATTTGGGAATTTTATTGAGCTGAATCGCTCAGAAATTTTTTACAATGAAAACCACAATTCTTGTTTTATTTTCCATTCATAATATACTCATCGCCAAGTTCTAAATTTACTTTATAATTGCCGTTGTTATAAACTTGAACTCTCATATTGTAAAATTTAGAATCCTGTTCACGAGAATTTGGATTATAAGGATATGTAAAACCTGCTCTTGTCAAATGTCTTAATACTCTTCTTTCTGTTGTAGCACGACTGCATCTTTCTTCGAACGCAAACTGTCCATTATCAAGATTAATAAAAGTACAATAACTATTTGTGCTATCATTTCCGTATTTATTTTTGTTGTCTCTAAATGAAACCACCAAATAAACACCAATTACACTATCGTTTTCTTTTTGAATAACAATTGCTCCATTTGTTAATTTGATATTTCTGTCAAGGTCTACACATTCACATATACCTTTAATGCTAATATTATTCATCTTATTTTTCTCCTCTCTTGCTAATTTTTCAGGAATTAATCCCAAATTCGTATGGTAGGAATTGAACCTACATTATCTCAACATATGAATATACAACTGACAACGTGTTTTTTATTTTTGAGGGAGGTATTGAGATGTGTTACCATTACACTACATATGATTATTAAGTAAAACTAACATTAATTTAATTCGGTATTTATAAATTCTCTGAAACTGTCGTTATAACGTCCATCATCGACTAGACAATTTATAGTTCTTTTCGTCTTTAGAACTATTTGCAGGATTTTTAGTAGTTTACTCTACAATGATTTACGAGTATTGCTCGATAACATTTTTATTCTTGTGGCTAATTCCAAGTCTAATGTTAGTTTTACTTCTCTAAAATAAAAACTGTCTGAACAACGGTGGTGGGATTTGAACCCACATGCCTCACGGCACAAGAATCAAAATCTTGCACGTATAAACCAATTTCGTCACACCGCTTTATATAATAAAACAGAAATTGTACTCACAAAGATGAGATAAAAGAATCGCCAGAACCGACTATGTATAAGAATTTCAGATGCTTTCCAATTTCTGTTGTTTGCTTTATTATTCTCTTTAATTATTTGAATGGCACTTCAATCGTCCCACCTACAAACCCTTCGAAAAATCTTGAACATTCTTCACATAAATCAATTGTAGGTGGCATAGTTATGTCTTGACTATGAACAATAGCTTCTATACTCACATAATTGTCTCTTGGATTTATGGTTTTATTTTATTACATCTATTACATTTTCTTACTAACATTATTATTTATTCCACCTGCCTTTACTACTTCAATTGCTTTTATGTACGCTCTAAATTTTCCTTGACTTTCACCATCTGAAAAGATTTGTTCCGCATCACCATAACCTTCTTCATCACATTCATCTTGCCTATTCTGCTCAGTTTCTTTCAGCCTTTCTAGTTCTTTTATTACCTTATCAACATCATAAGCTGTTGGTATCTGCTTTATTAACGATTCTAATATTTCCATATTCTTATGTTCGATTGCGTATTGTATTTGCTCGGCATATTCACTTATGAAATCCATCAACTCATCTGCCTCTATTAATCTCATTCTAATTATCCTCCTAAACAATATATAACTATAAGTATCAAGGCATATTCAAAAATATAAAAAAATAGACATAATAAAAGAACTATTACAAAAGCTATTACAAAAGTTATTATATATTCCAAAATATTCCTTAATCGCATTCTTTTACCTCACCAATTCTTCTAATTTAATTTTAAAACCATCAAACTTCTTATTTTCTACATAATTCATATTTCTACTCCTCATAAGCGACTTCTTTAACAGGCTTAAAACAACACTAACTTCTTCTTTTATTTCTTTCTGTTTTGTATCGAAAAACAACAATGTATTTGTTTCTTTATCAAACCTAATTGACATATTGTTCTTAACTTTTGAAATCTTCACAGTTGTACACTTCTGCACGAACAAGATGGTCACATGCTTCACAGAAGAAATCATCATACCCTGAATATCCATTAGCATTAATACAATTTTTGCAACAATTTACTACACCATTATTATCCAATGCTTCGATATTTTCTTTATTGTATTTTTCAATCAACATTAAACATTCGTGTGGATTTTCATTGTTACAAACTTTATATTTATCCCAATGCCTAGGACAATCATCAGTTTCACTTTGCCAACAAGTATCTTTAAAGGGACAATACTCTCCATAACAAGGAAGCTCGTCTACATATATTTTCATTTACTCCTCACTTTCTGCTAGTTTTGCGTATTTCCAAAAAGTCACATCATATTCATCATCCACTGTCCAAGATGTAGCTCCACACACCCACGCATAAACTTTTCCATCTGCAAATTTAGCAAAATATCTATTCACCCATTCTTTATCTTCATTATTTCTAACCAATATTGGTGTATCAACCTTGACCTTGCTCCAATCAACTTCTGGTTCTTTGTATTCTGAAAATAGCCAATTATCTGTTCTATCAACGCAACAGCTTTCTACGCTACGCAACTCGCACATATTACACTCAGTTTCCTGACACATACATGGCTTTCCATCTATAACTGCCAGTTTATCAGGGTTAAGCACTCCAATATTCTCCAATTCTTCTTTATACTTTTCGATATTTAACATTTATATATACTCCTTATCCCTCAATATTTAATATTATTTCTGTAGAAACATCATCAGCTCCAATAAATATCCATTTTAGAAATTTATATTTGCTTTGTTTTTTAATCACAATTATGTATTTTTCAGAATCGTTATGTACAATTGTAAAAATTTCCTGTTTCGCCTATATCATCGGATTTTGTTGTATATCTCAATACTCCATTATTCACAGTATAGGATTGAATATCGTATTTTTGTTTTGAAATATTTTCTAAATCAATCCAACTTATTATCAAACCAACAGCAATGGAGCTAAAAAGTGCTAAAACTCCTATTGGAATTGCCAATAAAATAGCATCCCCAATATCATCAAAACTTATTATGTACCACACACAAAAAAATAATATTACTAAAACCACAAGTATCATCATACTACTCCTTTCTCCAAGCCTCTTCTACCGCTAACCATGTTTCTGCCTCACTATCTCTTATTCTCTCAATAAGAGCATAGGCAATTCCAAATGTAAATCTTTGACTTTTTGTCTTTGGTAAGATTTTAAGAACTATAGCATTAAAGTATTTATTTGATACATCCGTATCATAATCCCCATCGAAATCAAAATTATATTCGTTATAATAATCAAAAGAAGCTTTGCATCCTATATGTACTCGTATTTTGTTAATCAAGTCGTATGTAAAAGCCTCTAACATCTCACCTGATTCTATGTCGTTATAAGTAGTAGGTAGTGATGCTACAAATTTACACTTTAGCGTATGTTCTCTTCCATCAGCAAAATAATCATAATCATAATCTATTGCATATACCGTACAATTTGATTCATTTTCTGGCAAATCTTCTACTTTTCTAACGTTGAACCACACGGGCTTATCGTCAAAGAACAGTTCTACTCTACCAAAAGGCAATATTAATTGTTTTCTCATTACTTCTCCAATCTATATTCCACAATTCTATGTTCATTCTGTCCCATTTTTTGCATCTTTTCAATTGCATCGAATATATTTCTATAACAACCACCACGAGCATTGAACGTTATTTCACCTGTATTTATATTCTCTATCGCATATAACACCTCTGGTCTATCGACTCTTCTTAATTGCTCTGCTTTTATTGTATTTACAACATTAGATAAATCTTTTATTGCTTCTATTAATTTTTTCATCTCATTATCCATTTATAACTCCTCTTCTCTGTACTAAATAATTATTAAAATCATTCTTCATATAGGCAAAATTAATCTTTTGACTAGGACTGAAATTTGATTTTCCATTCTGATAATCCTTAATCCAATCCTCAAATTCTTCATCTTTATTTTCTCTCACTGAAAATCCAATTAAGCCAATTAATGCATTTCTACACATATTATAAATTGGTGTATCAATCCTTACGGGTACAAGCATCAGCACCGACGCCGCGTACGCCTCACCCGCACGGGCAACAGAGCCGGTAGCCGTTATCTGGCTGAGTGCGGTAGGAAGTGTTTTGATAGTTTCCGTATATATATAGGAAGACGATGTTGCGTTCCAGTTTCGCTGGAATGCGAAGATTGCCAGCGTCAGCCACGCAGGCTTGACAGCGGGCATTGCAATACGCCATAGTATCTTCCATTCCCCTGCGCCGTCTATCCGCGCTGCCTCTATCATGGCGTCCGGGATTTCCGACATGTTCTGTTTCAGCAGGAAAGTACCCATAGCGACTGCAATCTCCGGCAGCCAGTAGGCAAAATATGTATCTATAATTCCCAAAGTGGACATTACAAGATATACCGGAATTTCGAGAACACCGCCCGAGAAGAGAAGTGACCATACAACTACGTTGAATATAAGCTTTTTACCCGGGAAATTGTTCTTGGCAAGAGGATAGGCACACATCGCCGCGGCGATAATGTGCAAAACCGTGCCGACAACGGTATTTAGAATAGTATTGAATACATATCTCGAAAACGGAACCCAGGTAGATGACGTAAGGTCAAACACCGTTCAGCAAAGGTG
>OGYE01000035.1_pt1 | contig 59142 bp, 57 predicted proteins | sample 1576471 | NCBI WGS metagenome assembly OGYE01 (sample SAMEA3541532, study PRJEB24748) | human gut metagenome | biome: human gut; feature: human-associated habitat; material: faeces | place: China | collected 2012
CCCCTCATAGGGGAGCTGGCAGCTCTGCTGACTGAGAGGTTGCTTTTTACGCGCTAAGGGTTTCCCAAAGCGTCGTTGTCTCTTTGAGGCTGTCGCCGCGCAGCGGCATCTGATTCCGAGGCGGCCTGCAGCCTGCGAACGGCGAACGGCGGCCTACAAAAGTGCAGGCAACCTCTCCGGCCCTTCGGGCCACCTCCCCTAATATGGGAGGCTTAGGCTCCCCTCATAGGGGAGCTGGCAGCTCTGCTGACTGAGAGGTTGCTTTTTACGCGCTGAGGGTTTCCCAAAGCGTCGTTGTTACTTTGAGGCTGTCGCCGCGCAGCGGCATCTGATTCCGAAGCGGCCTGCGGACTGCGGACTGCGAACGGCGGCCTACGAAAATGCAAGCAACCTCTCCGACCCTTCGGGCCACCTCCCCTAATATGGGAGGCTTAGGCTCCCCTACAAGACTTTCTCTAAGGGGGCGTATTTCACGACGACTTGGCGGACGCCTTTGGTCGGGAATTGGATTTTCATCTGCATGTTCGGGCCTTCGCCGATGACGTCGAGGACGGTGCCGATGCCCCAGATTTTATGGCGGACTTTATCACCTTTGGCAAAGGTATCGGTAACGGCGTGTTTCTTGGGCAAGCTCGACGCGACGGGCTTAGTCAGGATGGAGACGCGCTGTTTCCCCGGGACCGCCGTCGTCCGGCTCTGGGGCATGGCGCTCTTGCGATGGTAGTCTTCCATGAACTGCGGTGGGATTTCGGCCAGGAAGCGGCTGGGCATATAGGCCGAGATGCGGCCGTACATGGTCCGCGTGACGGCATTGGTCACGTAGAGCTGCCGTTCGGCCCGGGTAATGCCGACATAGGCCAGACGCCGTTCTTCTTCGACCTGCGCCGGGTCCATCAGGGTCCGGCTGTGCGGGAACAGGCCTTCGTCGAGGCCGGTCAGGAAGACGACCGGGAATTCCAGGCCCTTGGCGGCATGGAGGGTCATGAGGGTGACTTTCGAGTCGCTGCTTTCAAAATCATCGACATCGCTGACGAGGGCGACGTTTTCCAGGAAGTCCTGGAGGTTGCCTTCGGGATTGCTGTCCATGTAGTCTTTGGCGACGGACAGGAATTCGCCGACGTTTTCCTTGCGGCTTTCGCCCTGCGGGTCGTGTTCCGCTTCTTTATCGAGCATGTCGCCGTAGCCGGTCTGTTTGATGACCGTTTCGATAAGGCTCAGGACGTCTTTGCCCTCGATGTCGTTGAGGAGGTCGAAAATCATGGCAGCGAAGTTTTCCAGCGATGCCTTGGCCCGTTTGGTGACGGGGATCTCATCGGTCGATGACAGGGCTTCAAACAAGGAAATCCCCTGTGCTTCGGCATAGGCTGCGACGTGTTCCATCGTCGTCGCCCCGATGTTGCGCTTGGGCACGTTGATGATGCGCGTCAGGCTCAGGCTGTCTTCCGGATTATAGAGCAGGCGCAGGTAGGCCAGGACGTCTTTGATTTCCTTGCGGTCATAGAACTTGGTACCGCCGACCATGGTATAGGGAATGGCATAGCGCATGAGCTTTTCTTCGAGGACACGGGACTGGGCGTTGGTCCGGAAGAGGATGGCCATGTCGCCATACGGTTCATGGCTGATTTCGTGGCGGTTGTAGATGACGCCGGCGATATAATCGGCTTCGTCGTGTTCCGTCTGGGCCTGGTAATGGATGATCTTGTTCCCCGTCGGGTTCTCTGTCCACAGGGTCTTCTTGGGCCGGCTTTCGTTATTGTCGATGACGGCATTGGCCGCATGGAGGATAGTCTTCGTCGAGCGGTAGTTCTGTTCCAGTTTGATCGACGCCGCATCGGGATAGTCCCGCGTGAAGTCGATGATGTTGCGGATATCGGCACCACGCCAGGCGTAAATACTCTGGTCGGCATCGCCGACGACGCAGATATTGCGCCAGCGGGCAGCCAGTATCTTGGTCAGGGCATACTGGGCATGGTTCGTATCCTGATATTCGTCGACCAGGATATATTGGAACCGGGACTGGTATTTTTCCCGGACCTCCTCGTTTTCCTGCAAGAGGCGCACGGCCAGGAACAGGAGATCGTCGAAATCGACGGCATTGTTTTCCCGCAATTTTTCCTGATACAGAGCGTAGACGTCGGCGACTTTCTGTTCGTAAAAATCGGAGGCTTTCGCCGCAAAGGCCTTGGCATCCATGAGGACGTTCTTAGCCGACGAAATGGTCCCCAACACGGAGCGCGGCGTGAACTGCTTGTCGTCGAGGTTGAGTTTTTTCAGGCAATCCTTGACCAGGACCAACTGGTCCGACGAATCGTAGATGGTGAAATTGCGCGTATAGCCGTGGAAGCCGTCGACTTCAAAGCGCAGCAGCTTGGCGCAGAACGAGTGGAATGTACTCAGCCAGATGCTGTCGGCCTGGGCGCCGACGAGGTTGGTCACGCGTTCCTTCATTTCCTTGGCGGCCTTGTTGGTAAAGGTAATGGCCAGGATGCGGTACGGCGCGACGCCTAATTCCAGAAGATGGGCAATGCGGCAGGTCAGGACTTTGGTCTTGCCCGATCCGGCACCGGCCGTGATCAGCAGCGGCCCTTCGGTATGCTTGACGGCCTCGCACTGGCGGTCGTTGAGGGTATCAAAAATAGGATTCATGCATTCTTCCCCTTTATAGATAAAAAGGCCCACACCGTGTCGATGGGGCCTCTGAAAATCATCACTTATTTCATTGCCGAAAGGATAGGCGGAATGACCTGTTTCTTACGGCTCATGACCTTGGGCAGGTAGACTTCCTTATCGAGGACGTCCTTGCCGAAGGCACTGCTGACGACGTCGTCCATATTGCCGGCGAAGATGAGGTTCGTCGATTCGTCGATGATGCTGGTGATCATCAGGAAGGAAGCGGCGTAATCGTGTTCAGCGCGCAATTTTTCCAAGGCGTTGAGCAGGACCTGTTTCTGGTCGAGGAGGTCCGTCGTATCCATGACCTGGACCTGGGCAACGGTGAAGGTCGTATTGCCGCTGGAGAATTCTTTCATGTCGTTGTGGACGATCTGGTCCGGCGTCAAATCGGAGACGTTGGCACCGGCTTTGAGCATTTCCATGCCGTATTTTTCGACGTCTACACCGGCGATGTTGGCCAATTTTTCGGCAGCTTCGCGGTCAGCCGGCGTGCAGGTCGGCGAACGGAAGAGGACCGTATCGGAAATGACAGCCGACAAGAGCAGGCCGGCAATGTCTTTGGGGATGTCGACCTTAGCCTGTTCATACAAGCCCGTTACGATGGTAGCCGTGCAGCCGACGGGTTTGAAGAGGATGGAGATAGGGCCGGCCGTTTCCAAGGTACCGCCGATGCGGTGATGGTCGATGACGCCGATGATGGAGGCTTCGTCGATGCCGTCGATGATCTGTTTCTTTTCGTTGTGGTCGACGAGGATGACCTGCTGTTTTTCGACAGCAGCGACACAGTCTGCACAGATCATGCCGACGTATTTGCCGTTTTCGACGACAGCGTATTTGCCATCAGCCGGGATGTCGTGACCGTTATCGGTCGGTTTGAAGAACAGTTCCGGGTCGTGAGCCAAGGCTTTGACCGTGCTCAATTCTTCGCCCATGACGGTCTTGACGAATTCATCGGCGAGCTGACCTTTTTCGATGACGCCGACGAACTGGCCGTTATCGGCAACGGGAGCGACATCGCTTTCGTGGGATGCGAACCATTTGGCAGCATCTTTCAGGCTGGCACTGACCGGAAGGGCTTCGACTTCCGTGTGGACAGCTTCGCTGACTTTGACGTAGAAGTCCTTGACCAGCGGCTGCGGAGCGACGTGGAAATAATTCAGGGCAAAAGCCGTTTCCTTATTCGGTTCGCCAGCGCGGATCGGCGTAGCGTCGATACCCTGTAACTGTTTTAATTTTGCATAGGCAATGGAAGAACAAATGGAGTCCGTGTCCGGGCTCTTATGACCGGTAACAAAAATCTGTTTTGCCACGATAATCACCTCATTGAAAAGTATATGTATGTTTCTATATCCCTAACATTATATCATAGACAAAGGATGAAGGCTAGTGCAGGGCGTCGGCTCCCTTGAGAAGGGGAGCTGGCCACAGGCCTGAGGGGTTCTTCACAAGTTCATAAGTGTCCCCCTAATGGCTGACGGCTGACGGCTGATGGCTAGCTGCTGATGCTGACGGCTGACGGCTAGCTGCTGACGGCTAATCCCTATTCGTCAAGCCCAGGCGCTGGAGCATGGCCATATCTTCGGCGATGGTCGAGCCCGACGTGGTCAGCATGTTGCCCGTAATCGAAGCCGACGCGCCGTGGAGCAGGGCCGTGGCGCCGTTTTCCGGCAGGAGTTTGCGGCCGGCAGCCAGGCGGATGTTGGCTTCAGGATTGATGAAGCGGAAGAAGGCGATGGTCCGCAGGACATCGCGGCCGTCGAGCTGGGGCCGATGTTCCAGGGGCGTGCCGGGAATGGGCATGAGGGCGTTGACGGGAATGGACTGGATGCCCAGTTCGGCCAGGCTGATGGCCATGTCCAGTCGGTCTTCCCAGGTTTCCCCCATGCCGATGATGCCGCCGGAACAGACGCAGAGCCCTTCTTTCTGAGCGGCCTTGATGGTGCGGATGCGGTCGTCATAAGTGTGGGTCGTGCAGATGTATGGGAAGAAACGCCGCGACGTCTCGATATTATGGTGATAACTGGTCACGCCCGTTTCGTGGAGGCGGTGCAGCTGTTCCGGCGTCAGCAGGCCGTGCGACGCACAGAGGTCGATGTGCAGCGTCTGCTTCATCGTGCGGTACGTATCCAGGGCTTTTTCAAAATCCGCCCCTGTCAGAGCCCGGCCCGACGTGACGATGGCAAAGCGGTTGGCGCCGGCATCCTGGTTGGCCTTGGCGTTGGCCAGGATTTCTTCTTTCGCCAGGAAACCGTATTCTTCGCAGCCCGTATGGTGACAGGCCGACTGGGCACAGTATTTGCAGTCCTCCCCACAGCGGCCACTGCGGCCGTTGATGATGGTACAGAAATCAATATGATTGCCACAAAAATGGCGCTGTAAAACGCCGGCCCCCTGCTGCAATTCTTCCAAAGGTGCTTCCAGGAAAATCGATAAATCATCACCGCGGCGGATGCGGTACCCCTGTATAATGCTATCGGTCAATGCTGCTATCGTATTCATTGTCAACCCACTCCCTGTTTTTATTGTGAACTATGGGATTATTATACTCGCTGCGGCGATTGCAGTCAACTTTATTTCGTTTGTATCACGGTTAACAATATGAGTACACAATATCCTGAATCGCAGGACGATTCATTTCGGGGAATCCCACAAAGGGAAAATATAGGTATACACAATCATTCAGGGGCGGGCTCGCCACGTGCGAGCCCCTACAGGAGATGTATGAATTCGCCACGTGCCACATGACTTAACGCGACAACTGCTTGCAGCCGATCCGCAAGGGCTGTTTGGCCATCTGCATCTGGCGCATCATGACTTTTCGGTGCTGGTACATGTGCCATAACGACAAACCCGTCAGGGCGGCGCCGAACAGGACGTGGGCTTTCTTGGCCCCGAAGGCCAGAGAGCCGACGGTACCGGCCAGGGCGATGGCCAGGGGAATCCCCAAAGGCATCTGTTTCATCTTTTTCCTCCTCATCCGCATAAAGGCAAACGCCAGGCCGGGGCATAGTCGTCGTGGACGGGGATATGTTCCTGCCGGCAGTATTTGCGCAATAAGACGTAGTCTTTGATATCAATCTGCATGTGGTTGATGAGCTGGACCCCATCATACCCGCGGCCCCGTTCAGAACCGCAGAGGGAGAAGCGCCGCGGCTTGGCCGGGCCGACATGGGCCATCTTGCTGTACAAGGTGACGTAAGGATACCACTGGCGGCGTCCTTTGGATGACCGTTCCTGATAGAAATGGACATAGCGGACATAGTCAGGCCGGACGGGACAGGTAACGCCGTCCCAATCCACCAGGCGCAGGCGGCCGCCCTGGATGTCGATTTCCTGACAGTCCCGTCCGAACAGGCGGGGCCGCCGGATCGTCAACGACGAGGGTACGGTCAGGGACCGGTATTTGCGAAGACTATACAATAAGATGGAGCGTCCGACGTAATAAGGGACGACATTGAGAATGGCCAAAATCAGGACCAAGGCGACAGCTGCTGCTAACACATCCATAGTGCATCCTCCTCCCGCATATCATGCGATTGATTCCTACTTTTATCTTACGCCAGGAGGAGCGGAAATGCAAGGACTCTGTCCTTAGAATTTGAATTCGATGCCCGTGCGCCAAATGCGGCCGTCGAGATAGATGGCATCGATTTTCTTATTGAAAATATTATCGACACCGGCAAAGAGGCGGACGGCGTCGCCGTATTTCTTGTTGATGACGAAATTCAAGGTATTATAGGAATAGGTCTGGCTGGCATCGCTTTCGTAATAGTCGTGGACCCACTGTTCCCACAACGTCGCGTTGTAGCCATAGGCACGGTGGTCGTCATAAGCCAGCTGCAGCGTCGTAATGTTGTCGGCAATGCCGTCGACGCCATGAGCCGACGATTCGGCCGAAGCCACTTTATTGCTGGCACTGGTCCAGTTGCTGGTCACTTTGACATCCAGGTCCCGCGAGAGCTTGCGGCCCAAAGTCAGTTCGACGCCGTGGGTCTTGGTCGTGCCGTCGATGTTGTAATATTCATTATAGCCGTGACGGCCGCCGACGGTGCGGGTCGAAATCATATTGTCGATGTCGTTGTGGAAATAGGTGATCTTGCCGAAGGTCTTGCCCCATTCGCCTTCATAGCTGAGGTCCCAGTTCTTCGATTCTTCCGGACGCAGGTTGGGATTGCCCAGGGTCAGGACACCCATGTGGGTATAGTCCATGTAGAGTTCGCTGACGCTCGGCGCCTTGTAGCCTTCACCCCAATTGGCCTTGAAGCGGTTGTGGTCATTGGCCAGGTAGGTCACGCCGATATGAGGCGTCGTCTTGCTGCCGAATTCACTGTGATGGTCGTAGCGGACGGCCGGGATGATTTCCCACTTATCGCCCAGGAGCCATTCGTCCTGGATGTAGGCCGCATACGTATTGAGGTTCTTGCCGTTGTCGCCATCCTTGCCGAAGTTGACGCCGTCCACGTCATAGCGGTCGTATTCCGCGCCATACGTCAAGGTGTGGTCGCCGTTGACCTTATGGCTGTTCTTGGCTTCGATGCCCCAGATGCTGTACTTGTTGGTTTCACCGTATTCCTTGGCCAGGGCCGTATAGGGCAGGAAGCGGAACTTGTCGAGCTTGCTGTAGAAAGTGCGGACCATGTAGTCGTCTTTCTTCGTCTTCCCCGTCAGGCTCAGGCTGGCGTCGCGCCGTTCCGTTTCCAGCTTGGCGTCCTGCAGGCGGACGATGCCGCCCCAGGCACCGAGGTTGTATTCCTTGTGGCTCCAGTCGCCGCTGAGCTTGTCCTTATAGTAGCCCAAATCGAGGTTCAAATTCTTGTTTTCCCCTAATTCATAGGTCCCGCTGAAATTATAACTCTGCTTCGGCCCCTGGAGGTTCTTGACGGGCAGGCCCGAAACTTCATGTTCCGTCCACTGGCGGTCCTTGGAGAAATTCATATCGAAAGTGCTGCTGAACTTGCCCTGCCTGCCCAGGTCGATGTGGTAATAGTTGGACATGTTCGTCGTCCCCGTCGTGGCGCCGACCGTGACCGACGGCTTGCCCGTCGACTTCTTGGTGATGATATTGATGACGCCGGCCAGGGCATCGGAACCGTACTGGGCCGAGGCGGCACCGCGGATGATTTCGATGCGTTCGATATTGTGGACGTTGATGCGGTCCAGGGCCAGGAGATTCTGCGTCGTTTCCGTATCTTCGATAGCCGTCCGCTGGCCATTGATGAGAATAAGTGTCGAATCACTGGACATGCCGCGCATGGAAATGCGGTGGCCAAAGCCGGTGCTGGTGTTCATGATCTGGACATTGTCTGCCAGGCGCAATGCCGAATAGACATCCGTGGCGCCGAGCTTCTCGATATCGTCAGCCGTAATGACCTCGACCGTATTGGGCACCATCTTGACGTCCGCCTCGGTCCGCGTCGCCGTCACAACGACATCCTTCGTCGTCACCGCTGAGCCATCGGCAGCCCCATCAGCCGACGACGCATAAGCCGGCACCGTCAATGCCGTCAAAACAGCCCAGGTAATCCATGCCTTCTTCGTTCCCTTGATTTTATGATATGCCATGTAGGTAAAACCCCTCTCTTTCGCCTGCGGCGATATAATATTGAAAATCATTTACCAATAAATAATATCATAAAACCCAAGGAAGGTCTGCTCCAATAAGACAAAAAAGCTCCATTCCGACCGTTTTTCGCGGAATTGATACAGAATTGTGATATAGGTGTGAAAAAAAAGGTGCTGTCACATGAAGACAGCGCCTTTCAAGTGGCTAGGGGTTAGGGGCTAGCTTCCTTTTACTCTATAAGTGTAGTACAGAGAGTTTATAGTTCGCAGAGAGGACTTTAAATTCAAAACCATCTGCTAACCACTAGCCCCTAAAAAAATGGCTTGTCACTTAGTGACAAGCCATTTTCTCACGCTTTATACCCGGTCATGAGGTCGACGATGTTTTCCAAGGGGTCGCCGGCCCGGTAGCGTTTGAGATTATCTGCGGCGATGCGGACGATGTAGTCATGTGTCGCCTGGAGATGATAGCCGCCGGAGATGTGCGGCGTAATGTAGATGCCCGGCGTCTTCCACAAGGGGTCCGACGACGGCAGCGGTTCCGGGTCGGTGACATCCAGGGCAGCGCCGGCCAGATGGCCCTGGGCGACGGCTTCCTGCAAAGCAGCCTGGTCGACATTGGTGCCGCGGCCGACATTGACGAAATAAGCGCCTTTCTTCATGGCCGCAAAGCGCGCGGCGTCATAGATATGATACGTTTCCGGCGTATCGGGCAGGCACGAAGCGACGATATCCGCTTTTGCCAGATATTCATTGAAATGGGTCATATCCCCCATTTCGTCGGCTTCCGGCGGTACAGCGCCCTGACGACGGCGCAAGCCGATGACGTGTGCCCCCATGGCCTTGACGCGCTGGCCGAAGTTGCGGCCGATATTGCCAAAACCGACGACGACGACCGTCGCGCCGTAGAGGGATGTGACCGGCCCTTCGTCGTGCCACAGGGCCTGATGCTGATTGTCATAGTAAAGATAGAGTTTCTTCATCATAGCCAGTGTCTGGGCCAGCATGTGTTCCGACAAGGCCAGGCCATAGGCACCGGTCGCATTGGTCAAGGTGACACCAGCCGGCAGGATACCGGGCTTACAGTATTCGTTGGCACCGGCACTGTTGAGCTGGAGCCATTGCAGCTGCGAGGCCTTCTTCACCAGGTCAGGAGCGATATTGCCAATGATGACGTCCGCTTCATCCAGCGCCTTGCCGGCCTGGGTCCCATCACCGGGACAATAGCAAAAATCCGCTTCCGGAGCAGCTGTTTCCAGCCACTGTTTCTGTTTTGCATCGACATCCATGACAACTAAAATCTTCAAACGAATCACTCCCTATTGCTTTTTTTGTTTAGCGGCAATGCGTTTCACCGTTTCTAACGGGCATTGGGCAACGTGCGCAATGAATTCATAGGTCACGTCTTCCTTCAAAAGGTCCCTGACGATCTGATCGACACTGCACCGTTCTCCGTCCGCATTGACGAATTGGCCCATTTTCCCCGCCTCCTCTGCCATTATAACACAATCGAGAGACCTGCATATATATTGCAACAAAAAATCATCCTTCTTTCTTGAGAAGCCGCTGCCAGCTATTTGCAAGCCAAAAGATAGCAGCCGCCTATTTCTATTTCATTATAGCTTCTCAATAAAGAAAAAGATAGCATTCCATGATAGCTGTAACAGAACTGTGCAGGCCCGGCCATAATATATACCATGTTTCCTGCCGTCGCAGCAGGCTGTAAATTTCCTGCCAACGGCAAAATGCCGTGTACGAAAGGTGACAAAATAGTGCTAAAATCGGCATAACTGAATAGTATTGTGCCTTGTCTGGCCTGCCTTCTTTCCGTACAATAAAAGCATAGACACTATGCCTTTATTGTACAGAAAGGAGGCCTTTTATATGGACTCTCTTACTGATTTTTTTCATACTCTTGATGGATTATATGCTGACGGGCGACACGATGAAATCGAAGATTTCCTGCGCCGGACATTGGCCCAGCATCGTATCTGCTGCGGCGGCCACGACGCCGTATTCACAGCAGCCCTTAATGAACTGGGCACGTATTACCGCGGCGCCGGCCGCTACGATGAATCGGTCCAGGCTTTTGAAGAAGCCGGCCGCGACATCCTCAGTTACGGCCAGAAAGATACGGCCGATTACGCGACGAACCGCATCAACCTAGCCGGGACCTTGCGCCTGCAGCATCAATATGACCGGGCGTTAGCACTCTACGAAGAAGCCCGTCATATCTATCTGCGCCTGGAAGGACGCCAGAGTTATCACTACGCAGCAACATTGAACAATATCTCCCTGGTCTATCTCGACCAGAAAGACGCGGCCAAAGCCCTGGCCTATGCCCAGGAAGCACTGGCCATCGTCCACACGCTGCCTGACAGCCAGGAGGAACAGGCTATTTCCCTTATCAACAGCAGTACCGCTCACTATCAGCTGGGCCAGCGGGAAGCCGCCGCTGAGGAAGCCCGTCAGGCTTTGGCATGCTACCAGGAAGTGCCGGAAAAAGGCATCCATTACGCCAATGCCCTCAATCTCCAGGCTATCCTGTATTTAGACCAGGGCCAATACCAGCGGGCCTATGACGGTTTCATCCAGGCAGCCCAATATATCGAAGCCATGTTGGGGAGAAATGAAGATTACCGTCATGCCATGGATAATGCAGCTAAAGCCGCAACTGCCCTAGCCCGCCACACGCCCCAGTCAGTACCATCGGCACCGTCGGCGACGGGCTTCGGTCTGGACCTCTGCCGGGCCTACTATGAAGAAGTCGGGCGGCCGGCCTTGCAATCGCAATTCGCTGCCGTCTGGGACCATATCGCCACGGGCCTCGTCGGCGAAGGCTCGGAATGTCTCGGCTTCGACGATGAAATCTCCCGCGACCACGACTGGGGCCCATCATTCTGCCTATGGCTGTCCAACGAAGACTATGCCACCTTTGGCCAGGCCCTGCAAAAGGCCTACGCTGCCCTGCCTCAGGAATTCCGCGGCTTCCGGCGCCGGGAAACATCCGGCGGCAAAGGGCGCGTCGGCGTTTGGCGTATATCCGACTTCTATCGCTCTTTCATCGGCTTGTCGAGGGCTCCGGAAACACTGGCCGAATGGATTCGCATCCCCGAAACCTTTCTGTCCAAAGCAACGAACGGCCTGGTATTTACCGATCCGGCAGGCCGATTCTCTGCCATCCGCCAGTCCCTGTTGGCCTTTTATCCCCAAGACGTATACTTGAAGAAAATCGCCTTCTACGCCGCCAAGATGGCCCAGAGCGGCCAATACAATTACAAGCGCTGCCTGGACCGGCAGGAAATCGTCGCCGCCTGCTGGGCCCGCTGCGAATTCATCAAAGCGGCAACAGCCATGACGTATCTGCTCAATAAAAAATACATGCCCTTCTACAAATGGGCCCATCACGGTCTGCAATTCCTGCCCATCTTGCCAAAGATGTATGAGAAAATCGCCAGCCTTGCTGCGACAACAGATACGGCCGTCTCTATCGCCCTCATGGAAGACATCTGTGACGACGTCCGTCAGGAATGGCAGCGGCAGGGACTGGCAAGGGGGACAGATAGTTTTCTCCTGGCCTATGCCCCTGCCATTCTGTCTCACATCACCGATGAATCCCTGCGGAATCTGCCGGCTTTACAACTATACTAAGGAGAGATGATCGTGAAAAAAGACGAATTGATACAACAAATACTGGCCCTGGAATGGCCTATGTTCCAGCAAGTCCGCAACCGCCATGGCCGGGCAGCCTGCCAGGACGACGAAAGGACCTTCACTATCATGCGCCTGAGCCAGTTCGCCGCCTGGGATGAAGCGACATTGACTTCATACTATCAGGACCTGCTGGCCACGAAAAAAGACGGGCGCAATATCATGACCGAAAAATACGGCTATATGATGGCCTGGACCCATGCCGATGAATTCCAGCTCATCCAGGCCGACCTGCCAGCCGTGAGCATGGAAAAACGGCAGCTCGTCCATCAGATACTGCGCCAGCAGATCCACTGGATGACGGAAACGGCCATAGCCTATCCCAATATCGTCCGCAAAGGGCGCCCGATCCGTCAAACACAGGCCGCTCCCGGCGAAACTTCTTTCGAAACGTATACGGCTGGGGAACTTATGACCTACTCCCTGCCGACATTGTATTCCCTATGGGCGCACATGCAGAACCTAAAAAAAGCGGACCGCAATCTGAACCAGGAAATCCTGGAACACACAGCGGCCCTTTACGGCTTTTCTTCATTAGACGCTTTATGAGATATCCCGTTCTCTTTGCAGTTTGTAGAAGAAGGCGCTGTCACATAAAGACAGCGCCTTTTTTAATAAAGTGATACAAAGAGTTCTTCAAAGGTCCCTTCATCGACAGGACGCGGATTACCCGGCAGACAGCGGTCTTCCATGGCGTGGGCAGCCATCATGGGAATAGCCTGTTCATAGGTACTGCGGTCCGGACCTTTCGGCAATTCACCGATGCGCCGCGGCATTCCCATATCGGACATGAGGGCCTTGAGGACTCTCTGCAGCAGGCGGACGGCCTGTGATACCGGCAGGGGCCGCGGTGCCAGGCCCAGTTTATACGTCAAGTCAGCGTATTTGGCCGCCGTCTTTTCGTCACGGCTGTTATAGGCGATGCCCGCAGGCAGGGCCAGAGCGCAAGCCAGGCCATGCGGCACATGGTACATGCCGCCCAGTTGGTGGGCCATGCTGTGGACCATTCCCAGGCCGCCGAGATTAAAGGCGATGCCGGCCATATTCGAGGCATTGGACATGGCCTCCCGGGCTTTCAGGTTGGCGCCGTAGTGATAGCATCGGGGCAGATATTCCAAGGCCAGTTCTACGGCTTTGCAGGCCATGGCATCGGTGAAGTCCGTTGCCCCTTTGGCGACGTAGGCTTCGATGGCATGAGTCAGGACGTCGAAGCCCGTATTGGCCGTAATGGCCGGCGGTACGGAAACGGTCAGCTGCGGGTCCAAAATGGCCACATCGGCATACATGACATCGTCGATGAGGGCGATTTTCCGCTTTTCTTCGGCGTCGGTGATGACGGCAAAGGATGTCATTTCCGAACCGGTCCCGCTCGTCGTGGGAATGACGATGAAGACCGGCGGCCGCGAAAAGGCATGGGCGCCGCTGGCAAAGTAGACTAGGGCCTTGGCCGTGTCGATGGCCGCACCGCCGCCAAAGGCGACGAGGACCGTCGGCTGGAAGTCGACAGCTGCCGCCATGGCTTTGGCGACGCCGTGGAGATGGGGATCCGGCACGACATCGTCAAAAATCTGCACCTGATTCGTCGGAGCTATCTGGCGGGTCAGGAAGTCGATGGCCCCGGACCGGGTCAGGAAGCCGTCGCATAAAATGAAAATCCGTTCCGTTCGATAGACTTGGAATGCGGACAGGGCTTGCTCGCCGGAGATGACTTTCGTCGCAATCTGACAAATATCCATGAGCCATCCCTCCCTTTAACGGATATTGAACATATCCTTGAGAACACATTCGCGGAGACGGCAGAAGGATTTCGGACTGGTCAGGCCTTCGCCGGTCGGCCCGGCAATGGTGAAGGTCGGATAGCCCTGGCCGCCGATCCCCAGGCCGGCATAAGATGGCCCGTTCTTAACGAAAATCGTCGTTTCCATGAGCTTGGCCATCTTGCTCAATTTGGCAATATTGGTCGAATGCATCATGGCGCTGTGGCGGTTGCCGTGTTCCGCTTCATAAGCCCACTCGATAGCCTGGTCGACGTTATCGCAGCGGACGAGAGGCAGGATGGGCATGAGCATTTCTGTCTGGACGAAAGGATGGTCCTTGGCCACTTCCATGATGATGAGTTTCTTCGTATCTTCTACTTCGATGCCGATCTGATGGAGGATGTATTTCGCCGATTTGCCGACAAATTCGACTTTCGGCCCCGTCCCCTTTTCATTGGCTACGAGCTTCCACAGGCGTTCAATCGTATCGGCATCGGTGATTTCATAGGCCCCGGCGCCTTTCATATTGATGCGCAGATAATCGAAGATGGAATCGACGGCAAAGACTTCTTTTTCAGCGATGCACGGTACATTGTTATCGAAGGAACTGCCATCGACGATATCCTTGGCGGCCTTTTCGATATTGGCCGTTTCATCGACGACGACTGGCGGATTGCCCGGACCGGCGCCGATAGCCTTCTTGCCGGACGAAAGGACTTTCTTGACGATACCCGGACCACCTGTGGCGACAACCATGCGGACTTGGGGATTGCTGATCATTTCATCCGTCGCTTCGATGGACGGTTCCCGGACCATGGTAATCAAGTTGAGCGGTGCCCCGGCTTCATACAGGGCTTTGTTGAGAAGCTGGACCAGGAAAATCGACGTCTTTTTAGCCCGCGGATGAGGACTGAAGACGACCGTATTGCCGCCGGCAATCATGCAGATGGAATTGTTGATGATCGTTTCTGTCGGGTTCGTCGTCGGCGTAATGGCCCCGATGACGCCGAATGGGCAGTATTCAAACAAGACCAGCCCGTGTTCCCCGGTCCTGGCGTCGGTCTTCAGGTCTTCAATGCCCGGCGTATAGCGGGCGGCAGCGGTATTCTTGATGACTTTATCTTCATAACGGCCAATGGCGGTTTCTTCGACGGCCATGCGCGACATCATCTGCATATTCGTCTTGTCCAGGCAGGTCCGGCGGATGACGTCGATCCACTGCTGCCGCTGTGACGGCGACTGGAAGAGCAGCGTATGCTGAGCCGCAGCCGATGCCTCGATGGCATCGGCCATGGTCGTAAAGACACCGTATTCATCATGTACTGCCGGAACAGCCGGTGCTGCTGCCTGCGGTCCTTCTTTTTGTAACTGCCGTACGGCCTGGGCAACTAACTGCTGCAGGACGACGGGGTCGATGGTTGTACTCATAACTCTTGTACCTCCGTTTATTGGTTTACTGCAATGCCCAGCGGGGTGACAAACAGGCAGTCATTCGGTTTGTGCGTCGGGATATGCAGGATTTTTTCAAAGACACTTTCAAATTCACTGAAGCAACAAGCACCGCCGACGACGTAAATATCCTTCACATCGCGGCCGGTGACGAAACCTTTGACGATGGAGGCCATCTTTTCGACGACGGGATAGACGATGGGAAAGACGGCAGTCTCCTGTGACGCGTCGACTTTTATCTTTTCGGCTTCCGCCCGATCGATATCATAGTATCCCGACAGGACCAGAGTCATATGGGTCCCGCCTGTCGCTTCATCAGCCGTATAGACGACCTTACCATCGCGCAGGATGCTGATGCCCGTCGTCCCGCCGCCGACATCGACGACGGCGCCGTCACGGATACCCAGGACAGCCGCTGCGGCCGTCGGTTCATCCATGACTTTGACCACTTCCAGGTCCGCCCCTTCGACGCAGTTGGCAATACAGCGGACGTTGCCTTCGAGGATACCCGGTGGAATCGCTGTCGCCGCCTGGGTCAGGGCGACGCCCAATTTTTCTTCCAATGCGGCCTTCATGATCCGCACGGCCCGGACAGCGCCGACATAGTCAACGACGATACCGTCGCGGACGACCGTCGAATGGGTCGTCATACCAGCGACGGGCCGGTTGTCCTGGTCCGTCACGGCGACGACGATATTGGCCGTCCCCAAGTCGACACCGACCTTGAGCGGCCCTTCAAAGGGCCGCACGTCTCCCGATGAAACCAGCGACGCAAATTCAGCCAGTTTTTGATTTTCTACAAGCATGGCGGCCCCTCCTTATCATACAGGACAAATCATGACGTAATCGTGATTGCTCAAAGAACAGGCATTGGCTTCATCGACGTCGATGTGCATTTCCAGGCCGGCCGTATCGGATACGCGGATGATGACATCACCCAGGATTCCCCGGCGTTCGCCAAAGGTCTCGACATCGACGATCTGGCCATCTTTCAAATGGCGGGCAGCGGCCTGTGCCGGCGTCATGTGGATGTGCCGTTTGGCGATGATGACACCGCAAGGCAGGTCGACCGTTCCCCTGGGACCGATGAGGGTGATCCCCGGCGTCCCCTGGAGATGACCGGACAAGGCAATCGGCGCTTTGACGCCCAGACGGAAACTGTCGGTCTTACTGATTTCGACCTGGCTCTGTGACCGCACAGGGCCGAGGATACGGACATGTTCAAACGTCCCCTTCGGCCCTTGCAGGGTCACCGTTTCGTTGGCAGCGAACTGGCCCGGCTGGCCGAGCTCGCTCTTGTGGGTCAAGGCGTAGTCCTTCCCATAGAGCCTGTCCAAGTCTGCCCGGCTGACATGGACGTGCCGGTTGGATACGCCAATGGGGATCCTAAAATTTTCATAATGCTGGACGCTTTCCAGTATCTTTTCCGTCAATATCGTCGCCATTTCCTGACACATGGCTCATGCCCCCTCTATTCCTTATTCTGCTGACGGAGCAGCCGGTGCCAGATGAGGCAGGATTTTTTCCACATCCGTATGAGGACGGGGAATGACGTGGACCGAAACGACTTCACCGACGACTTTCGCCGAAGCCGCACCGGCATCGACGGCAGCCTTGACGGCGCCGACATCGCCGCGGACCATGACCGTAACCAGGCCGGACCCGATTTTTTCATAGCCAATGAGAGATACATTGGCTGCTTTGACCATGGCATCGGCGGCTTCGATGGAACCGACGAGGCCTCTGGTTTCTACCATTCCTAATGCTTCGTTTGCCATAATGGACGCTCCTTAATTCAAATTATCTATGATGCCGACGATGGCCAGGTCGATGGGTTTGAGTTTCGTCGTTTCCGTCGTCCGCGTGGCGGAACCACTGGCGACGAGGACGATTTCCCCAATACCGGCACCGACATAATCGACGGCGACTTCTTCATTTCCATAGGGTACGCCGTCACTCGATTCAAAGCGGACGATCATCAGCTTGCTGCCGACCAGCCCTTCTTCTTTCTTCGTCGAGACGACGGAACCCGTTACTTTCGCTATTTTCATAAGCCATACCTTCTATGTATCTTCGCTGCTGTGTCCGGAAGGCGTTTCCGCTGCCGTCGTATCCGCAGCCGGCACTTCCGTTGCAGGCGTTACGCTTTTCTTTGCTTTCCCAGCCGTCCGCGGCCGCCGTGTCCGCCGGGGCTTTTCCGGTGCAGGCTTCGTTTCTGCCGCTGCAGGCCCCGGCTTTTCTGTCTCGTCCGGTTCCGGGCAGGCGGCGTAGAAATTAGGCCGCTCCTTTTCGCCCTGAGCGTGGATGAAGCAGGCCCCCGTCGCTTCATGGGGCCGGGCGATGACATCAGCTGATACCAGTGCCCCATAGGACAAGGCCGTGGCCTTGCCCGCTTCGACAGCTGCCCGGACAGCACCGACATCACCACTGACTTTGACGGTCATCATGCCGCTGCCGCGGGCCGCTTCGAGTTCATCGAGGACGACATTCGCCGCTTTGACCATGGCGTCTGCCGCTTCAATGGCACAGCTCAGGCCCCGGACTTCGATGAGCCCTAATGATTTTTCCACAGGTCCTCCCCTGCCTTTCCTCATGTTCTACGAATCTCAATGCCCCGGCTCAAAGCCGTTTCGCGGGCAAAAGAGGTCACTACCGTATGCGCCCCGACGAGCAGGACCGTCCCCTTGTCGTAAGGATACAAGTCCGCTGCCGTCAGGACTTTATCCTGACAGGTCACGACGGGCGGTGCCTTTTTTTCCGTGACTGCCGCTGGCACGGGATTCCCGGCCTTCTCCTGCGGCAGGTGATGGCCGATGGTAATGCCATATTCCAAAAGCTTACGGTAATACCCCAGTATCTGCTGGACATAGGCGCCCGGTTCGCGGCCCGTGAACCGGGCCAGGCCGGACAGCTGCAGATGGACGGCAGAGCCGGCGGCAAAACAGCGGGCCAGCCATTCCGCAGCAAAGGTATCTGCCATCCCCAGGGCTGCCTTGACGATGAAGTCCCGCGACGCCACAGGATATACGGTCAAGCTGCCGCCTAACGGCAGTGAACGAGCCTGTGAGGTCATGACGACAGCTGCAAAGGGACAGGCCAGTTCGATGTCGCGGCGGATGCGTTCCCCCTGTGTATCGTCCACGATGACCGTCACGTCATCGGCCGTTGTCAGGGACTGCAAGAATTGGACACAGCGGCAATCGAAGGCGTCGGCGAAGACGACGTAGAGCCGCCGTTTCGCCTGTGACTGTTCTGCCAGGACCTGGCGGATGACCCGCAATATCAGAGTTTCCAAGGCTTTTTCTTTATCATATGCCATACGATCGCCTGCTCAGGGATTAATCGAGATGGGGAAGAATCTTTTCCACATCCGTATGAGGCCGGGGAATGACGTGGACCGAAACGACTTCACCGACGACTTTCGCCGAAGCCGCACCGGCATCGACGGCTGCCTTGACGGCACCGACGTCACCGCGGACCATGACCGTGACCAGACCGGACCCGATTTTTTCATAGCCGATGAGTGTTACATTGGCTGCTTTGACCATCGCGTCAGCTGCTTCGATAGAGCCGACCAAACCTTTTGTTTCTACCATGCCTAATGCTTCGTTTGTCATTGTAATACCCTCCGTTTCCTATTGACGGTTAAATATACGGTGTCGTCGTCGACTTCGGTTCGTCGCCGAGGGCACCTAACAATTTCTTGCCGACTTCGATGGCCGCTTTGACAGCCTGGCGGACGGCGCCGGAATCACCGCTGAAGCACAAGATGACTTCGTTGGAAAAGCTCGTTCCGCCGTTGCCCGGTGAGGAATAGCCGACGACTTCGACATTGGCCGCTTTGACAGCCGTATCGGCCAGGACGACGCCGATAGCAGCCGGACCGGCACAGGTCATGCCGAAGGCTTTGCCGAATTTCGCCCCCAGGGCCTTTTCCAGGCAATAGCTGGCGCGGGCAGAATACTGGAATTCCAAATGACCGGCGTCATTGCCGTAAACATCGCCGAAATACTTCGGCAGGACCTGCAGTGCCGTTTCTACAGCCCGGCGGGCATCGGATACGTCTTCGGCACCGATGAGGATGAGCGAGCCGTGACCGGCACCGCCTTTGGTATCACGCGGTAATTCAACAGAAATGATTTCCGTATTCGTCGCTTTGACGGCATCATCGACAGCCATGATCTGCGGGCCGGCCCCAGTACGACCGCCAATGATACCGATAGAGCGGAACTTGCCCAATTTCATGGCGTCCTTGAGCATGGGATCGACGCTGGCAATGACCAGGCCGATTGTATCGCCAATGGATGTGCCGACGAATTCCGTCCGGCCCAGGGCCTTGCTGATGCCCGTGGCATCGCCTTTCATCGACGGAGCAGCCGCCGGAGCCGGAGCAGCCGGCGTGGCAGCCGAACCGAGTTCTGCTTTGACCTGGTTCATGACTTTTTCTAATAATTCCTGATCCATGATAAACCTCCTTATGACTCATCGCCTATGCGGCAGGGCACGCCGGCCTGTTCGACAATAGGGCGATATATTTCTAATTCTTTATTGCTGAGCGATTTGGCAGAAAGACGATTCATCTTATATTCAATGCCCATCATGCGGTACTTGTTTTCCCCCAGGGAATGATACGGGAGCAGGTGGACACAGCGGACATTGCCTAGAGATGCGGCAAATTCAGCGATGGCCCGGATTTCCGCTTCCGACGCATTGAACTTGGGAATGACGGGTACGCGGATGGTCAGAGGCGCAAAGGCACTGACCCGGCGGGCATTGTTCAAGATGAGTTCGTTCGATACACCTGTGAACAGGCGGTGCTTTTCGGGATCCATATGTTTGATATCCATGAGGATCGTATCGATGTACGGCACGAGGCGGAGATACGTTTCCGTTTCGGCGCAGCCTTCCGTTTCGATGGCCATATTCCAGCCCTGGGCCTTGCAGGCCTTGAGCAATTCGCCGGCAAAGTAAGACTGCATGAGCGGATCGCCGCCGGACAAGGTGACACCGCCGCCGGAATGGCGGAATGTCGACCGGTCTTTCTTTAAGATTTCGATGAGTTCACCGATGCGGATGGACCGTCCCTTCATGACCAGGGCCCCCGTCGGGCAGGCTGCAGCACAGTCGCCGTTGCCCGTACAAACTTGGTAATCGAAGTGCCGGCGCCTATCGTCGCTAAAGGTCACAGCGTGGCGCTGGCAGGCGCTCTCACAGCGCCTGCAGTGCACACAATCGGCGGCATTATACATGACCACAGGCCGCCGCCGCTGCGACTCCGGGTTGCTGCACCACCAGCACGACAAGGGGCAGCCCTTGAGGAAGACGATGGTCCGGATACCGGGGCCGTCATTCAGGGAAAAGCGCTGGATATCGAAGATGTCTCCTTCTGCCTGATAATCAATGGTGATTTTCGACATCGTCCGTCCCCTTTCTCTGTCAGGCTAATCAAAATTCAAATTCCGTACGGTCAATGATGTTATCCTGTACTTCTTTTGCCAGGGAAATGAACTGAGCCGAATAACCGGCGACGCGGACGACCAGGTCTTTATGCTGTTCCGGATGCTTCTGGGCTTCGACGAGGGTGGCCTTGTCGATGACGTTGAACTGGACGTGCATGCCTTTATTTTCAAAGTAAGCACGGCACAGCGCCGCAAAGCGCTTCAAGCCTTCATCGCCAGCCAGGGCAGCGGGATTGAATTTCTGGTTATACAAGGTCCCGTTAGAGAAGGTTTCATGTTCCAGCTTGGCGACAGACATAGCCGCTGCCGTCGGGCCATTGGTATCGCAGCCGGCACGAGGCGAAACGCCATCAGCCAGCGGCGTCCAGGCTAAGCGGCCATCGGGAAGCGGGGCCACGTCCTTGCCGAAGAGGACGTTGGCCGATACGGGGTAGCAGCCGGCCTGGAACTGGCCGCCGCGGGGGTTCTTATATTTCTGGACTTCCCGGGCATAAATCTGGCCGGCTTCGCGGGTGATGATATCGACGACGTCATCGTCATTGCCGAACCAGGTCGTATTTTCCATAATCCGCTTGATCTGCTGATAACGGCCCATATCACTGCGGTCTGCTGTCGCTGATGCCGGCGCCGCACCTTGCTGCAGGTCTTTCTGCAGTTCATTGATGTCGATGCTGCCCTTGGCAGACAAGATGCGTTTGACCGCTTCGTAAATCTGGCGTTCATCCATGCCGTCAAGCGGCGCCGACCCGCCGGCAGCGCAGCAGCCCGTACCGAACCAGGTAGCGAGTTTACCCGTTTCATCGGGATAGCCGAAGTTATGGTCCATGGCGGCCTGTAATTCTTCCATCGTGACTTCGCCCTTTTCAAAGACGTGTTTCTGGATGGCCATGAAGGAGTCGCCATTGTCAGCGACGCCGAAGGCCTGAGGACCGGTAAAGTTATAAATCGCGCCGCCTTCCTGCATGGACTTGCCGCGGCCCAGGCAATCGTCGACGAGGGCCGATTCGAAAGGCAGCGGAGCCCGTTCGGCATGGGCATAGTCGACGGCATTATCGGCTTCGACGAGGAGTTTGACGAAGTATTCCATCTGCGTCTTATAGGCCTGCATCAATTCGCCGAGATTCTGGAAATCCTTCATTTCTCCCGTCTTGGGCCCGAGCTGGACCTGGCCGTTGCGGCCATTGTGCAGGGTAATATCCAGGACTTTGGCGATGTTGAAGAAAGCCGCATCATGCCAGCCTTCGGTCTTGTGCGGGACCTGCGGTTCGACGCAGCCGATGATGCAATAACTGCGGGCATCTTTCAAGGGGATACCGCGGTTCATCATGGCCGGGATGATGACTTCGTCGTTATACATGGCCGGATAGCCAAGGCCTAAGCGGACGAGTTCGCAAGCCCGATAGAGGAATTCGTCCGGCGTCCGGTTGGAATAGCGGATGGAGAAAGACGGTGCCGCCATGGCGACGTGGGCAGCGGCATCGATCATCATGTACGACAGCGGATTGGTCGCATCGACGCCATCTTCATCCTGTCCGCCGCACTGGATATTCTGGAAAATCGCATAGCCGGCAAAAGCCTGGTCAGAAATAGCATCGCGGGTCTTGTTGAGGTCATTGAACTTGATCCAGATGTTATCCAGTAATTCCTGGGCAAAATCGCGGCTGATGTTCTTATCCCCTTCCAGGTATGGGTACATGTACTGGTCAAAACGGCCCGGCGAAATGGAATGGCCGCTCGATTCGATCTGCAAGATGAGCTGGACGAACCAGAAGGACTGGAGCGCTTCCCACCAGGTCGTAGCCGGCTGTTCCGGTACACGGCGGCAGTTGGCTGCCATCTTGAGCAGTTCTGCCTGCCGTGTCTGGTCGCCTTCGCGGCTGGCCAGCTGTTCGCACAGATCAGCATAACGGTGAGCATAGGCGATAGCTGCTTTATAGGTAATGATGACGGCATCGTAGAAGTCACGTTTCTTCATATCTTCCGGCGAAGCACCGCTCAATTTCGCTTTCTGCGCTTCGGCTTCGCGGATGATGCCGCTGAAACCTTCGCGCAGGACCTTGCCATAATCGACGCAGACATGGCCGACACCGTTGAAATAGTAGTTGCCGACGGTGAAGACGCCATTCGCCTGAGCATCCAGGCAGGGCTGGGACATGTAGCTCGTAGCCAGGTCGCTCGTCGTCTTGCCCGGCCAGTATAAAAATGCATCGTGCAGGCGCTTTGCCGTATCCTTAGGGATTTCAAAGGGATCGGCCATACGCGTGGCCATGGTATCGAATTCCTTTTCGACCCAGTCAAAAGAATATTCCGGATAAATCTGGCAGCCATGGATACTGACCGTCAGCGAACCGGCAATGAGTTCATGGTCGCGGATGGCAATGGGGATTTCTGTCAGAATCTTTTCGACAGCCTTCGCCCGGCGCAGGATAATGGGCAGCCCTTCCGTTTCTTTATACGAAGCCGTGACCAATTCGGCGCGGTCCGCTTCGACCGTCGGCGTCGCATCATAAATCGCATCGCGCAATGCCTGAATCCGGGCAGTCGGTTTCGTGAAGCCTTTTCCTAATACGTCCATAAGACAAACCTCCTCAAAATATGATTTCTTTTTGTAATTCACTGTACATTCCATCAAATCGCCAGTTGACAGCATGTATAAGTTGCAATTCGATGTTTCGCCTAGATTATACCATCGACTGATGCGACATATTTATCATGCCGTTTCCAAAATAATACTATTTCGATAAATCATGGATAAAAAAGTGCAAAAAAAGAGCTTGTCGTATAACGACAAGCTCTTTTTAGTGGTTAGTGGGGTTAGGGGTTAGGGGCTAGCGGATGGCTGCGCGCAGGGCCTGGACCTTGTCAGTCCGTTCCCAGGCAAAGCCCTGGTCCTCCCGGCCGAAATGGCCGTAGACGGCGGTCTTGCGGAACTGCGGACGCCGCAGGTCCAAATCACGGATGATATCGCCGACAGCAAAGGAAAAGGTCTTGGCCACGGCCTGATCGATGAGCTTCCTGTCTACGTGTTCTGAGCAGAAAGTCTGGATCTGGACGGCTTCCGGATAGATTCCGCTGATGGCATAGGCAATCGATACTTCACAACGATCGCAGAAACCGGCGGCCACGATATTCTTGGCGACATACCGTGCCATATAAGCCGCACTGCGATCGACTTTAGTCGCATCTTTACCGGAAAAGGCCCCGCCGCCGTGTTTGGCCAGAGTCCCATAAGTATCGACCATGATTTTGCGTCCCGTCAGTCCCGTATCGCCGACGGGACCGCCGATGACAAAGCGGCCCGTCGCATTGATGCGTATGGCCGTATCAGGCCGCATCCAGGGCTGGCAGACCGGCTCGATGACCGTTTCCTGCAAGAGCCGGCGCAGGTCATCCTGGTCGATGGCCTCACTGTGCTGCGCCGACAGGATCAGGCTGTGGATACCGATGGGACGGCCGTCCTCATCGAAGCGCATCGTAACCTGCGATTTTCCATCAGGCCGCAGGAATTGCCCCAATGCCGTATCATGGCGTACCCGGTCCAGGCGGCGTACCAGGCCCTGGGCCAGGTTGACCGTCAAGGGCATATAATTCGGCGTCTCATTGGTCGCATAGCCGTACATGATTCCCTGGTCGCCGCTGCCGACGATGCGGTCCCCTTCGGCCTGAGTCACGCCTTGCTGTATATCCGTCGATTGTTGATGGATGTTGGTAAAGACCAGGCATGAATCGGCCGTAAAGCCCAGAGACGGGTCGGTATAGCCGATATCGGCAATGACTTTCCGGGCCAGGGCCGTCACATCGACGGTGGCCGCCGAGGCGACTTCACCAGCCAGGGTCAGGACGTTGCCGGAAACAAAAGATTCGACAGCCACGTGCGAGGCCGGGTCCTGCGTCAGGTAGGCGTCGACGATGGCGTCGGAAATTTGGTCACAAATCTTATCGGGATGGCCTTCGGTCACGGCTTCCGATGTCAAATACGTGTAATGGCAGTTTCCCATGTCATTTCCTCCTAGCGGGAGGCAGTCTGCCCGCACGTACCGGCTATAAAGCATATTTCTTGCGATAGGCGTGCGGCGTCTCTCCCGTATACTGTTTGAAAATCTTGCAGAAATAACTCGTGCGGTGATAGCCCAGGCGGCGGCTGATGGCATCGACCGATTCATGAGACGAAGCCAGGATTTTTTTCCCTTCCCGGACACGGCACTGGTTGATATACTGCATCAAGTTCATGTTCATTTCCTGTTTAAAGAGCTTCGACAAATACGATTCACTGAGAAAGACTTCATCGGCAATGGTCCGCAGAGACAGATTACAGCTCAAATGCTCTTTGATATACGTCACGGTCTTGCGGATTTCCGGCCGTGTAATGTGGGACAATTCTCTGTCATCACTCGTTTTCCCGCCAATCGTCGGCGTTTCATAACTGAGTGCCTCTGACGTCTGGGCATAGGGGAAATAGCACGCCGTCAGCGTGTTGAGCACGCGGGAAGCACTCATGATCTCTTCATAGCGGTACTGCGGCACAGCCCGGAAATACTTGAAAGCCTGGCTATCCGTCTGCCACGGCGTCTGGGCCTGTAAATTGGGGATGCGCATATCATCGGATATCATCTGCCCCGATACGATGAAGCCATGAAGCTGGTTTTCGCAGACGACAGGAATCGAGAAATCCACCAGACCGGCATGGCAGCGGTACGGGCAGCAGGAGCGGTTCTTGAACGTTTCCAAGCCGCCGCATAAGTCGCATTGATAGCACTTGCTGCGGAATTCCGGGATGCTGCGCATAAAATGACAAAATTTAGTGAAATTGTATTTTGAAGACCGTTCTTTCCCCTGGATATCGACGAAAATGCAGGCGATACTCGTCGCATTCGTATAGTCCTGCATAATGCTCCGTACCATCTTTTTGACACGATCTTCTTTGGACAGGGTGATTGTCATAGGCATGTTCCTTCCTGAAGATTCTATAACTTGCGTAAGACAACCGTTGCCGTCACAATACCACTTATATCCTAAAAAGGCCGTCAAATTTACAGAAAATGAGCGGATCAACATTCATATATGCACGTCAACAGCTGTCAGTCTGGACTTAGCTAAATTATATCATTAACCGACTTGCAATGACAGCATGAAAATTGTACATAAGACAAATAATTGCTATTCTCATAAAAAGAAGACAAAATAGTCGTATTTTTCAAGATAACCGGCATCACCGTTTTTCCCGGATTGACAAGCGCTATTTTTGTTCTATACTAATAGACAGAGTGTAATCGTCAAACGACCGCACGAAGGGGTACACCACCTTGGGTGTAAACTTTCGTGCGGCCGTTTTTTTTGCTAGGAGGTCTTTTTCATGAAAGAAGCATCACAGATGCAGCGCGGCCTGAAGAATCGTCATCTTCAGATGATCGCCCTGGGCGGCGCTATCGGTACGGGGTTGTTTTATGGGTCGGCATCGACCATTTCCCTGGGCGGGCCGTCGGTCATCGCAGCCTATCTCATCTGCGGCATCGTCATTTTCCTCATCATGCGCATGTTGGGGGAAATGGCCGTCGAAGAACCGGTGTCCGGGTCCTTCAGTTATTACGCCGACAAGTACTGGGGCCCTTTCCCGGGTTTCATGCTGGGCTGGAATTACTGGTTCTCTTATGTCATCATCAGCATGGCCGAATTGACAGCCGTCGGCATCTATGTCCATTACTGGCTGCCGGACCTGCCACAATGGGTGACGGCCCTGGTCTGCCTCATGGCCATCACCTGTCTCAACCTGGTCAACGTCCGGGCGTACGGTGAAACGGAATTCTGGATGTCCTTCATCAAAGTGGCGGCCATCCTGGGCATGATCGCCCTCGGCGCCTGGCTCATCTGCCAGGACAGCCGACCATTCCCGCAGAATTTCAGCAACCTCTGGGATTACGGCGGCGTCCTGCCCAACGGGATCTGGGGCTTCTGCCTGGCCATGGTGACGGTCATCTTTTCCTTTGGCGGCGTCGAACTGATTGGCATTACGGCGGGAGAAGCGGAAAATCCCGAACACTCCCTGCCCAAGGCCATCAATCAGATCATCTGGCGCATCCTCGTCTTCTATATCGGCACGATGGTCGTCATCATGAGCCTTTGGCCGTGGAACCAGATTGGCACGCAGAATAGTCCTTTCGTCCAGATTTTCACCAATGTCGGCTTCCCGGCAGCGGCCAATCTCCTCAACTTCGTCGTCCTGGCGGCAGCCATTTCCGTCTATAACTCGGCTATTTACGGTAATTCCCGCATCGCCTACGGCCTGGCCGAAGAAGGCAATGCCCCGCAATGGTTCAAGAAGCTGTCGTCTCGGGGCGTACCGGTCCACACGCTCTGTCTCTGCTCGGGCCTGACCTTGTTCGTCGTCGCCGTGACTTATTTCTTCCCGGGAAAAATCTTCATGTACTTCCTGTCCCTTACAGTCGGCGCTACCATCATCAACTGGGTCACGATCATCGTGACGCACTTGAAATTCAAGACTTACTGCCAGAAAACAGGCAAGACCACGAAGTTCCCGTCCCTCTGGTATCCGGAAGCAGACTATTTCTGCCTGGCCTTCCTCTGCTTCATCGTCCTCATGATGACCCAAATGCCGGACATGCTCACAGCCGTCCTCATCATGCCCGTCTGGCTGGCCATCCTCTGGTGCTGCTGGCGCCGTCTGGCCCCGGCACCCATGACGAGCAGCCGGTAACAGGGCCCTGACGGCCCGCCGGTCGCAGATCGCAGTTCGCAGTTCGCAGACCGCAGTTCGCAGACCGCAGTTCGCAGACCGCAGTTCGCTTCGGATTCAGATGCCGCTGCGCGGCAACAGATTCAAAATAACGCCATCGCCTCGAGCAACTCTCGGCTCGTGGAAAAAATCGTGGTTCGTGGTTCGTAAAAGCCTTCCATGATACCCGAAAAGCTTGTGGCCAAATCTCACAGCGGGACGCACAAGGCTCCCTTTATAGGGGAGCTGGCCACCAAAGGCGGTCTGAGAGGTTAAAGGTCGTCCCCTACGCCCCGTGTATTTTTTGCGGTCCGCAGGACCGCGGCGACCTGCGAACGGCGAACTGCGGCCTGCGTTCCCTACTTATGTTCCGCCAGAAAGGCTTCGGCATCGTGGCTGATTTTTTCTAAGTCCAGGCCCTGGTCGCGGGCACCGAAGATGCAGCCGCAGTAGGGCTGGCGGTAGAGGTGATAGGCTTCGGTCATTTTCGTCGATGTGAGGAAGCCGTTGTTCTTTTTGAAGTCCGTCGGCAAATAAGCGTAGCCGTACTGGTCTTCGATGTCCCAGCCGACTTCGTTGATGACCTGGGAATTCTTATGGGGACTGACGGTCAAGGTCGTCGTAAAGTAATCATAGCCCAGTTCCTGCATTTTTTCGGCCGTCGCTTTCATGCGCTGGATGAAGCAGACGCGGCAGCGGGCGCCGCCTTCGGGTTCGCCTTCCAGGCCCTGGACAGCTTTGAAATACGTATCCGGTTCATACGGAGCGGCCAGGAACTGGACGGCGTGCCCCGTTTTTTCATTATATGCTTCGATGAACTGTTTCTGGACGAGTTCCCGCCGCCGGTATTCCGCTTCCGGATGGATATTGGGGTTGAAATAGTAGACCGTCACATCGGCCACACCGGTCAGCCGGTCCAGGACGGCCGTACTGCACGGGCCGCAGCAGGAATGGAGCAGGATGCGCGGCTTGACGCCGTCCTGCTGCCAGCGCCGGGCCATGCGCTGGAAAACTTTATCGAAGTTGATCCGCTGGTTTTGATTCATGCGGTCCAGAATATCGTGAAAATCAATCATGCTTTGTGCTCACTTTCTATAGATTCAATATCATATTATATCATGGAACAGAGGCCTCCGCATTTTCTATCCCCCCTATGGGCTTATATTTTTGGCTGTTTTTCAGTAAAATAGAGATAATGGTTATTTTATTAAGGAAAAGAGGTCTACTCATGCATATACCTGAAAATTATCTGAGCCCTTCGACGTGCGGCGTCCTCGGCGCCGTCATGGTCCCCATCTGGCTACTCTCTATCCGCAAGGTACGGGAAACGGTGCCCCGTGAAAAGCTGCCTCTCCTGGGCATTGCTGCGGCTTTTTCCTTCCTGTCCATGATGTTCAACATCCCCCTGCCGGGCGGTACGACAGGCCATGCCGTCGGCGGTACGCTCATCGCCATCCTCTTCGGCCCTTATGCAGCCTGTCTGGCTGTCAGCGTGGCCCTGCTCATCCAGGCCCTGTTCTTTGGGGACGGCGGCATCCTGGCTTTCGGCGCCAATTGTTTCAATATGGCCTTCGTCCTCCCTTTTACGGGCTATTTCATCTACCACGGCCTGAAGAAAGTCATCTCCTCGGAAACGATGGCAGCCGCTATCGGCTCTTATATCGGCATCAACGCCGCTGCCTTCTGCGCCGCCGTTGAATTCGGCATCCAGCCCCTGCTGTTCACAGACGCTGCCGGCCAGGCCCTGTACTGCCCGTATCCGTTATGGATTTCTATTCCGGCCATGATGATCGGCCACCTGACCTTGTTCGGCCTGGCGGAAGTCGTCTTCACGACAGGCGTCCTGACCTACCTGCGCAAGACGTCGCCGGACCTCTTCCACGCGGTCCAGGCCCCGTCGTCGAGTAAGTCCCTCTTCGGCCTCCTGGCCGCCCTCATCGCCGCCACGCCGCTGGGCTTACTGGCCGCCGGCACGGCCTGGGGCGAATGGGACGCCGAAGAACTGGCCGATACGGATTTCTTCGGCTCTGCCCTGGGCTATACGCCATCGGGCATGGAACAGGGCTTTTCCTTCGACGCCCTCATGCCGGACTACGCCATCGCCGGCCTGCCCGATGCAGCAGGCTACATCATTTCGGCCATCGTCGGCACAGCCCTGCTCATCATCATCTTCAAAGTCATCGCGTCCTTCCTGCCATCCCGGCCGACCTTCGATACGCCGGCCCAGCACTAGGGAGGATTGCCCATGAAGCTCCCTGAATGGGCGGCCCGCGAGGAAATATATAATCCCGGCAGCGACCGGGATTATTTCATTTCCCGCTCCCTGCTCCGCCTCGTATCCATCCTGACGGCCCTGCGCAGCCAGGGCCTGCGGCCAACCCGTCCCATCGGCGCGGTGCCGGCCTTATTGGCAACCCTGGTCATGGTCCTCTTCGTCGTCCTGGCCCGGACGACGGCCTTCCTCTGGGCTGTCCTGGCAGGCGAACTGGTCCTCCTCTGCTTCCATCGCGGCCGGCAGCTGCACCAAGTCCTCGGCGCCGCCCTGGCAGCCGCTCTGTTCTGCGCCGTCATCGTCGCGCCGTCTTTTCTCCTGGGCAATGGCCGCTATGCCCTGCTCCTGCCCGGCAAGACCTTCCTGACTGTGACGGCGTTGATGCTCTTGCAGGAAAACCTGGCCTGGCATGAATTGACCGGCGCCCTGCGGACCTTCCGCATCCCGTCGCTGGTCATCTTCATCCTGGACACGACACTGCGCTACATCGCTATCCTGGGCCAGGAAGCGTCGGAACTGCTGACGGCCCTCAAGCTGCGTTCTGTCGGCCACAATCCCGACAAACAAGCGGCCATGAGCGGCGTCGCCGGCGTCATGCTGCAAAAGTCCCAGCGCCTGTCCCAGGACATGTACGAAGCCATGCGCTGCCGCTGTTTCACTGGCGAATACACGGCCTATGACGACGGCAGGAAACGCCGTTTCACGCCGGCTGCGGCCCTGCTTCTCCTGGGCCTGCTGGCCTATGCCTACCTCTTCATCCGCCTGGAAGGAGTGTTCTCATGATTCAACTCGACGACGTCTGTTTCGCCTATGACGACAGGCCCATCCTCAGCCACCTTACAGAAACCATCGAACCGGGCCAGACCGTCCTCCTGAGCGGTCCCAATGGTTCCGGGAAATCGACGCTCCTGCGCCTGCTGAACGGCCTGATTTTCCCCCAGCAGGGAACGTATTCCTTTGACGGCACGGTCATCACGGCCGGCAAGATGCGTGACCACGCCTATTCCAAGTGGTTCCACCAGCGAGTGGGCTACGTCTGGCAGAATCCCGATTCCCAGCTCTTTTGCAGCAGCGTCCGCGAAGAACTGGCCTTCGGCCCGGTCCAGATGGGCCTGAAACCGGCAGACATCCGCCAGCGCGTCGACGATGCCCTGGAACTCCTGGGCCTGACCCGGCTGGCATCCCGTCCGCCTTACACCCTGTCCGGCGGCGAAAAGAAACGGACGGCCATCGCTTCCATCCTGACCATGAACCCCCAGGTCTGGACCATGGACGAACCGGAAAGCTACCTCGACGCCGACGGCCTGGCCTGGCTGGAAGACTTCCTGCCCAGCCTGAAAGCAGCCGGCAAGACCCTCATCATCGCCACACACCACGCCGACCGCCTGGGCGACCTCATAGATAAGGAAATAGTTGTAGGGGACGCCTAAAAGGCGTCCCGCCGGTCGCAGGTCGCAGTTCGCGATCCGTTATGATATTCACCACATCTCATGCTTACATATGTCAAACTTTCAAACGCAACCTCTTAGTCAAATGCAACCTCTTGGTCAAATGCAACCTCTTGGTCAAATGCAACCTCTTGGTCAGCTGCGCTGACAGCTCTCCTATTAGGAGAGCCTTTACAGCCGTATTGTTTAAACTTTTTAACGTTTTTTCAAAATATTTTATTGATTTTTCTTCTATAAAGTTATATAATATAAGCATAAACAGAACAGCAAGACAAAAGATGCAACGCAGCATTTATTTCGCCGTTGCATCTTTTGTTGTTTCCAGACTAAAAAAGGGGGCAGTGCTTATGTTAATCTATGGATTGGAACAAGCCTTGATGGTGACCCATGGCTATGACGTGGAATTCAATCAGAAAAAAGAAACGGCCCACCTGGTACAGACGACCGATGGACCGATGAAGTCAGAAAAGAGTCACTTGGAATATTTGATGGATAAATTGATGAAATTCAAATACAGCTATCGCCGGTAGGCTTGGAACTGCTGGCGATTGGCCTGGATTCTGAGATTGGCCGAATTGATCTGGCCGGCCTTTTCCAGCCACGAGCCGGCGTCGTCATATTTTCCCTGGCGGAGATAGACGATGGCCATGGCGTTGGCCGCATCAGCCGATTGCGGCGAAAAGCGCAGGATTTCCTGGAAGGACCGCAGGGCTTCGTCGTCCCGGTGCAGGTCCATGGCGGCCAGGCCGCGGTTATACCAGGCCTGCAGATATTCCGGCCGGCAGGCGATGGCCTGGTCGTAACTAGTGAGGGAAGCTTCGGGCTCCCCTCTTTTTTGTTGCGTCAAAGCCAGGTCGTACCAGGCCGCCGGTGACGTCTTGTCCAGTTCCAGGGCGCGCCGGAAGTCCCGTTCGGCCAGCCAGTAGTCCTGGCGGTTGAAGAAGAGGATGCCCCGGTAGAGATAGGCCTGGGCGTCGTCGGGATGGGCAAAGACTCTCTCGAATCCCGTAATCAGGCTGTCATTCGTACCGTCCGGCGTCTGGGCTTCAGTCCACATCCAGAGGATTTCCTGGCCGTAATGCTTCCCCGGCACGGCCCAGCGGCCATTGAGGCCCGTCCAGGAATCGACCTTACCATAGAGCTCGGGATGTTTTTCGGCCAGCAGTTCATAGCGGGGATCGACGATGGCCGTCTTGGGCCGCTCTGTGCTGGCATAAGCCAGGAGATGCTGGATATGGGCGCGCACGCCGAGCTGAGGCGTAGCGAAACGGGCACCGGCGACTTTATTTCCCGTCGCGCCGAGGCCGCAGAAATTGTTCTGGTCTGGCGACACGTCGCCGCCATAGGCAAAGTATCCCGTTTCCTTCAGGGCCTGGCAGAGGGCCACGTCGGGCCGGATGCCTTCGCGGCCGGCTTCGTCATAATATGCCTGGACGACGTCTTCCAGCGGCGCATTCAGCTTAGGATGGGGATTGCGCTGGCGGATGAAATGGACCATCTGGCGGGCCGGGATCGTCGCCGGACCCATAATCGTATCGGCACCGGCCGGGACGTCGAGCATGGGCCGGCCGTAGGCCTCAGCCAGCTGCCAATCGGCCTGTTTCATGGCTTTCTTATCGACGACGGCGTTTCCTGCGGCAGCCACGCCGGGAAGGGGCAGGAAGACCGGTCCCCCGCCAAGAAGGCTGACCATCAGGACGGCTGCGACGAGACTCCTCCCCTTTCTATAAGGCATGATAAGTCCCTTGCTTCCGTTTTTCTTCGGTCATGCGGGAAATATAAGTCCCGTGGACCAGAGGATAGCCTTTGCGTTCGATGATCTGGGCCATATAATTGCGGAAAGGACAGGGCGGCCGGTGATAGCTGTCGGACACGATGCACGACGCGAAGTGGATGGTCACATTTTCCTTGGCATCGCCGTATTTCTTCAGCTTCCTGCCCAGATTTTCCAGTTTCGCCGAGAGCCCTGCCCCGCAGCAGCCGCCGCAGGTCATCATGAGGAAGCGCGTATCAGGCGGATAATCGGCAAAAGTATCTTTGCGGTTGACAAAGGTGTTCATGCAGGCATAGCCGCTGCAGCGTTTGGTGACGATATCGCATTGGATGACGACGACGAGTTTCGACATGGAAATCCCTCCCCTAATTATATAAGTATTTATTCAAGAACTGCTGAGTCCAGTCCGCGTCGATGCGGGCCAGGACGGCATCTTCTGCCGGCAGGTCGGCGGCAAAGTTCTTTTCAAACTGGCCATAGAGCTGGCCCAGACCGTTGGCAAAGTCGACATAGGCCTGCTGGCCATGGGTCCCGTCGATTAGATTCAGGCGCAGGGAGCCGTCGTCAGCCGTGACGAAATGGCTCTCTGTAACGGTGAAATCCTTATCCTTTTCCCCGACCTGGGCCAGGGCAGCGGCCTTGGTCAATTCCATCAGGCGGTCGTCGAGACCGGCTTCAAAGATAGCGATTTTTTCCAACAAATCGGCTTTGCTGCGGACCAGGCGGAAGACATAGCCTGCCTTCTCGACCATGGCCTTGAATTTATCCTGGCCGTCGGCCATATCGCGGTCGGCATTTTCCTGGTCCTTATCCGTCGGCGCGTAGAAGACCATGAAATGATGGTCCATGTCGTGATACAAGAAGCCGTAATCGACCTGGACGTCTGTCCCGCAGTGGCCGCAGTGGTAGCGAAAAGCTTCCAGCGACTTGACGCGGTCCTTCATGTCCGGATCCAGTTTCGTATTGATGCTGTCCCATACCGTGAAGACGCCGGCCTTCTGGCATTTCGGACAAGTAATGCCTACTTCATGATGCATACTCATGGCAGTTCCCCTTTTCTGTTTTTCCCCTATTATACCATATATTTCGTGGCTCGTGGCTCGTGGCTAGTGGCTCGCAAAGGCTCTCCTGATAGGAGAGCTGTCAGCGCAGCTGACTGAGAGGTTTCCCAAATCCTGACAGAAGCCTTCATGCAACAGCCCTAGGCCGCGCTGGTCAGGCGCAGGCCGGCGATACCGGCGATGATCAGTACCAGGGACAAAACCTGCCAGGGCGTCGTCGATTCATGGAAGAGGAAAATCCCGGCTACGGCCGTACCGACGATGCCGATTCCCGTCCAGACGGCATAAGCAATGCCAATGGACAGGTGACGCAGGGCCAGGCTCAGGAAAACCAGGCTTGCTGCCATGCTGGCAAGGGTGACGATACTCGGTACGAGTTGTGAAAATCCCTGGGTATACTTGAGGCCAATGGCCCAGCCCATTTCAAAGACACCGGCAATCAATAAATACATCCAAGACATACGAATCGCTCCTTTTCATTTCCGCCGAAAAAAAGTACGCCTATACTATTCCTTCAAAGGCCTAACGGAATAGTACAAGCGTACCCGGCGGTAATCTGATTTAATTTTACAGCAGCCTCGCTGAGGCTACGAGCTTCACTTTATCACAAAACAAAATGGCTGTCAACAAAAAAGCGCTTACCAGGAAAAGGTCGGATGATTCCGGTCGATGATGCCCGTATGGGTCGTACAGCCAAAGGCCTGGCAGACGGCGTCGGACAGCTTCTGGACGGCTTCGGCGACGGCTTTTTCATTGACTCCGTAAAACCCGTCGATAGGGAACAAGATAGCCTGCGTATCTTCGCTGATTTTCCCATCATCGCTCTGGCGCCAGGTCCAGCGCCGGGTCTTTACGGTATGGCCGCTGACATAGACCAGTTCCCGTTCGTCCGGCTTTTCCAGCTCGCCACCGCCCATCGGTAAAAAAGTATCACCTTCGGCAGCCAGGCGGACTTCCATGCGGCCATCGCAGAAATTCCCAACATCGTGGGCGCCGATGGGCAGGCGTTCTTCCAAGGAAATGGCGTTGCCCAGGTCGACGGCCGGATTGATATGGGGCAGGGCCTTCTTCTTCTGCACCCGTTTGGCCAGCGCTTCGATAGAGCAAAGATATTTATTGGGGTTGATGCCCATGAGGCGGAAGGCATTGCGGTACGGGACGATATGCGGATCTTCTTTCAGGTTGATGCCCTGGAAATCATCGGCAAAGGCAGCAATGGCCTGGTCCAGCCGGTCGGCAACGGCCGGATTGTCCTGACGGTTCACCAGGCCTTCAGCGGCGACGACTCCGACATAATAGTCGGGAAGCATGCGAAAGACGTCTTCATCGATATGAAATATTTTCATGATAGTTCCTCCTGTTCACGGAATGTTTTCTCATTCACTACCGGAATCGTATCATGGATAAAGATCGTTGTGAAATGAAAGACGCGTCATTTTCAATCACTTTTTTTCATGGCGTCAGCCATACAGACAGATGGCGTCAGATATGGTATAGTAAACTTATCAATGCGAAGGAGGGACGCTCATGAAAAATGCGTACATCAAATTCATCCTAGCTGCTGTCATTTTCGGCACGAACGGCATCATCGCCAGCCATATTCCCCTGTCGAGTTATGAAATCGTCCTGACCCGTACGGTCCTGGGCGGTTTTTTCCTGCTCATCCTGGCGACGGCCCGCCGCGAATGGGGCAGCCTGCGCCGCGCGTCCCGCACGTCCCTGGTCTGGCTGGTCCTGTCGGGCCTCTTCCTGTCCGGGAACTGGCTCTTCCTCTACGAAGCCTACCAGCATATCGGCGTCAGCCTGGCAACCCTCATGTGCTACTGCGGGCCCATCCTGATTATGATCCTGTCGTACTTCGTCTTCCATGAGCCCTTTACGGTCCCGAAAGTAAGCGCCATGGTCATCGTTACGGCCGGCATCCTCTGCATCAATGGCGCCGACGTTCAGGCGCACGGCCTGTCGTGGGGCCTGGTCTGCGGTTTCCTGAGCGCCGTCTGCTTCGCCCTGCTGGTCATTGCCATGAAAAAGGTCAGCGGCATCGGCGGTATCCTGTCCCCGGCCTGCCAGCTCCTGGTAGCATCGCTCGTCGTCGCCGCCGTCACCTTGTCCATGCCAACGGCACCAGTCAGCCTGGATATGACCAACATCGCCTGTATGGTCTGCCTGGGCATCGTCAACACCGGCCTCGGCTACTACCTCTATTTTTCCGGCGTCCAGCGCCTGTCGGCCCAGAGCGTCTCTATCTGTGGCTACATGGAACCCTTGACGGCCCTGGCCCTGTCGGCCATCCTCCTCGGCGAAAGCCTGACCCTCCTGCAATGGATTGGCGCTGCCTGCATCCTCGGCGGCGTCGCCCTCAGCGAATTATGGCATCCCGGCAAAAAGGGATAAAAACTTTTTCAGCTCTTCTGTCATGCCGTCCTGGCGATAAGCCAGGACGGCATGTTCTGTAAAGTCGTCGCCCAGGGGTATGACGCTCAGGCCGGGATAGGCATCGCTTTCAGGCATGGGCAGGACGGCAAAGCCCTGGGACAGGCTGACCGTCAGCAGCTGTTCCGACAGGGTCTTACACAGGTGGACCGACAGGAATTCCTGATGGAAGGCGTGGCAGCAGTGCTGGCGTATCTTGGCGGCATAGGCCGGGCTGTTGGATTTGGTCACAAAGGGACTGTGGGCGATGATGTCGCCTACCGTACCGTAGCGTTCGAGGAGGGGCTTGGAACAGATGAAGGACTGGCGGATGGCGAACAGGCGCTGGCAGGTGAAGCGGCCCATCAGGGATTGGGCATCGGAAAAGAGGAAGCCATCCAAGGTCCCATTCTCCAGGCTTTCTTCCAGTTCCTCGATGTCGTGGAAACTGAAATAGAGCTTACAGTTGGGAAAGGCTTCTTCAAAGCGGCGCAGCCACAGGGCTTCGATGTATTCCTGCATGGCAATGCCCAGGTAGAGGCCTTTCCGCCGTTTCAGGCGCAATGAGTCGCGCAGGTCCTGGTATTCCTGGCAGATCTTCGCCATGCCTTCATAGAAGTGCCGTCCTTCCGGTGTCAGCGAGACGCCGCGGTGCTCCCGGCGGAAGAGGCGGCAGCCCAATTCCTTTTCCAGCTGGGTAATGTATTTCGTCATCGTCGTCTGGGCGATGTGACAATTCCTGGCAGCCTGGGTGAAATTCGTCAGCCGTGCCGCTTCCAGGAAATATTGTATTTTCGCAAGGTCCATAATCGGTCTTCCTATCCATCACTTTTTTTCATGGCCATGGTCAAAAGTTTCATTAGTCAGGCCACCACCAGCATGATAAAATGGGGACGTTTTAGAAAGGAGGCTGGCCAATGGCCTATTTTTCCATTGTCTTATCGCAAATCATCGGTTTCGTCATCTACATCCTCATCGGCATCGCCGCCGTGCGCATGCGCGTCCTGGGCAGCCGCTCGCTGGGCGTCTTCTCGCGGTTCATCACTAAGATTTCCCTGCCCCTGCTCTTATTCTCCAACACCCTCAACGGGGCGACGCGCCAGCAGTTCATCAGCGCCCTGCCGGTCCTGGCCGTAACGGTCCTGATGTACTTCTTATTATACCTGCTCTGCCGCCTTTTGGCACGCCTCTTCGGCCTAAAAGGCAATGAAAATCACGTCTACCGGGCCTGTGCCATGTTCGGCAACATCGGCTTCATGGGCATCCCCATCGTCGCAGCCGTCTTCCCGGAACAAGGCATGCTCTACATCGCCCTGTTCACGGTCATCGACCAGCTCCTGCTCTGGACGCTGGGTGTCAACCTGACGGCACCGGTGGACCGGGAAAATGCCATGTCCATCGCCAACCGCCTGCGGAAGATGGTCAACCCGGCAACCATCGCCATCGTCCTGGCCATCGTCGGCATCTTTACGGGCATCGAGCTCCCGGCTCCGGTCAATACGGCCCTGACCAAAGCCGGCGCCTTGACGACACCTCTGGCCATGATTTACATGGGCGGCCTGTTCTGCTACATCGACATTCTCCGCTACATCCGCAAGAAAGAGTTCTACGGCGCCGTCGCCATCAAGATGTGCCTCTTCCCGCCCCTCTTCTACATGCTCTGCCAGACCCTGGGCGTCGTCCACGACGTGACGGTCACCATGAGCCTCCTGTCGGCCCTGCCCAGCATGGCTGCCGTGGTCATGCTGGCCCAGAACCAGCGCTCAGCCGGTAACTACGCCGCCGGCATGATCCTGGTCACGACCCTCTGCTCCATCGTCACCCTGCCCCTGGTCTGCCTGGGATTGGGCTAGTGTTGTAGGGGCTCGCACGTGGCGCCCCTACAATGGGGTGGTAAAAAAGAGCTGTCGCATCGCAACAGCTCTTTTTTTTCATAATTCGTTATTCGTAGGGGCCGTCCTGAAAGGCGGCCCGCTTGTTTATGCTTGTGCAATTTACAAACCATAGAGCGAAAGAATCCCTGCATGATGGCAGAAGCCTTCACGCAACTCAGGCATCCAGTTTCCCCGTGATGAGGTAGACTAACAGGCCTTTTTCGGCGTGGCGTCTGTTTTCAGCTTCGTCGAGGATGGTTTCCAGGTGTTTTTCCATGACGTCCTGCGTGATTTCATAGCCCGGATGAATCGGCATGTCGTGGAAGACCATGGTATCCGTCCCTTCCATGAGGGCGGCGTCGATCTGATAGGGCATCATCATGTTGATGATCTGGTTCTTCTTTTCGGCATAGTCCGGATTGGTGAAGAATTCCATGTCGACCCAGGTGTCGGTATAGACGCAGTCCACGTCGGCGACGACTTTCTTCAGGTCTTCTTTGGAAATATCCGTCGGCAGTTCCTTATAATGGCCCGTAGCCGTCAGTTTGTCGTAGAAATCGGCCGGCACATTGGTAATCTGACTGAACGGCGTCAGGCCGTACATCATGCCGCCCATCTTGGTGACGATTTCGCTGAGCGAGTTGTACGTATTGTTCTTGGCGCCGATGTAGAGGACCTTGGCTTCAAAATGGCCGGTCTTTTCGTAGAGCGTCAGCATGTCGGCCAGGGCCTGCGTCGGGTGGAACGTATTGTCACAGCCGTTGATGACCGGGACCGTGGCGTTCTTCATGAAGCCTTCCGTCGTTTCGGCTTTCTTGAACCGGCCCATGATGCAGTCGACGTTGCGGCAGACGTATTTGACTTCACTCATGAGGTCGCCGATGGTGAAATTGCTGTCCTTCCACAGCTGGTTGTAGGCTTTGCCGCCTAATTCTTCCATGCCGATGGAAAAGGAAAGGTACGTCCGGTTCGACGTCTTTTCAAAGAGCGTGTATAATTTCTTGCCGTCCAGGATATGACCGTAATCATCCGGATGCTGCTTGATCTTTTCGGCCAGCAATAAAATGCCTTTCAATTCATCAGTTGTATAATCTGCGAAGCTGTTTGCATGTTTCATGTATATCCATCCTCCAATAGTTAAGACCAGAACTTGTTCGATGGATATATCATAGCACAGCTGTATGAATATTGCAAGTATTTATGCAAATTTTTTCGTGTTTTTATACACATATGAGGTGTAATCATTTTTTATCCTTCAGCGATTTCGACGATGAGTCCATCCGGATCCGTCATGGTAAAAAACGCTGGCTTCGGTGGCCGGGATACGATTTCTGAAGGCTGATATCCCATGACCTGGGCCTGTTCTTTCAAGGCTGCCAGTGATCTGTCGGCCACGAATCCAATGACCATGCCACGAGCAGTCACTTTTTCAGCCTTATCGAACTGGATGAGTTCCAGCATGGTTTCCCCTTGCTGATTGGCCAAAAATACAATCTTCCCTTGGGGATGATCCATTTCCCTGAGGGGTTTCAGGGAAATCAATTTTTCATAAAAGTCCAGGGATTTTTCCAGATTCCGCACCATGATGGTGATGTAATTCAATTTCACAAAAATCATTCCTTTCTCTATAATCTGTTAATCTTGCAGGGCCTTCTTCAGATAGTCATGGATGGTGACGGGTTTCCGTCCCAGAATCTGTGTCAGCGTAAAGGCATTCCCGCAGAAGCTCTTTTCGTTATAATGGCGGAACATGGTCAGGAGTGTCTGCCCGGCATAGCTGTCCGCTGTATGATGGGTGGCGGCTAAAATATCGGCGTCACTGATGAAAGCACTGGAAACCGGACGTCCTGTCAATTCGGAAAAAATCTGTTCCATATCCGTATGGGAATATGTCCCTTCACTGGAAAATTCATAGGTACCATAGGTAAACGTCCCGGCAGCCATCATGTTGGCGACGGCTTCTGCATAGTCTTTCAAATCCACGAAGCTCATCTTCGTCTGGTCGGAAGTATAGAATTTCTGGACCAAAGGACCTCCCTTTTTGACGGACTGAACCGCAGGCATCAGCATCTGCATAAATACGGCCGGCTGGATGATGATGTAGGGTATCCCGGAATCGACAAGCATTTTTTCAACGGCTTGTTTCTTTTTATGATGGGGCATTTCGGACAACAGCGAATGCAGGACCGAATGGTATATAAAGGTGACATGGCCTTTTTCTTTCGCCAGGGCAATTAATTGGGCCCCGATTTCATCTTCCTTGGGATTCGCCGTATTACAGATATAATAGACCGTATCAATGCCTTCCATAGCCTGCGCTGCATCTTCACGGGAAGCCATATCCCCGATAAATACTTCCGCAGCGCCTGCAGCCAAGACGGCTCCTTTATGGCGTTCACTGTGAATCCATGCGCGAGTACGCATTCCTTTGGCAGATAAAGCCTGTAAAAGGTGCATCCCTACCTGTCCGCTTGCTCCAGTTATTAAAATCATGGTATCTATTCTCCTTTATTCAAAAAAATACTTTACATAAATCATCATTCATGATATAAAAATAATACCATGTTTAATAATATACAACAAGTACGCAGTTTATACTTACCAAGTACGATTTTTCATACCATGGAGGGTAACACAATGACTTTTGAAGAATTCCAGGAATTTATCAAACATAATATCCCGGCTAAAAATTGTCCCGTCGCAAAGACACTGGACCTGCTGTCCGGAAAATGGACTTCCCGCGTAATCTATGAATTAGAAAAAGCCAGCCCCCTGCGCTTTGGCCAGTTGAAAAGGAATCTGGACGGTATAACCAATACCATGCTTTCCAGTACCTTAAAAACCTTAGAGGAAAAAGGAATCGTAGAAAGAAAGCAGTACAATGAAGTCCCGTTGCGCGTCGAATATACCCTGACAGAGGCCGGAAAAGCGATGCTGCACATCTATTATGAAATCGCCAAGTGGGGAAGCACGTATTTAGGCCATTGATCCACGATGCCTGGCAACAACAAAAAAAAGGGGCCGCACAGGCTGGCCGAAGCCTTCCTGTGAGCCCCTTAAAAGGTCTATTTTACTTTCCGATTAGCATTTAACTACGTTAGCTGCCTGCGGTCCGCGCGCACCTTCAACGATGTCGAATTCAACTTCCTGACCTTCGGTCAAGGATTTGAAGCCATCTTCCTGGATAGCGGAGAAGTGAACGAAAACGTCGCCGCCATCTTCTCTTTCGATGAAGCCATAACCTTTTTCTGCGCTAAACCATTTTACTTTACCGTGCATAACAAAATCCTCCTAAAAAAACAATTCCAGCTATCTTGTAGCTCTTCCGTTAGTGTAACATAACGGATTGACAATGTCAATCGAAACGGCGGACATAGTGGACGAAAGAAAAAGGATATTTTTCCCGTCCGTTTGGACGGTGCAATTCCCGGCTTTGTTCCTCCCACTCGTCCTTTTTCCAGGCCGGGAAGAAAGTGTCGGCGCCGTCGAAGGCTTCGTCGATTTCCGTCAGGTACAGGCTGTCTGCCAATGGCAAAAAGGCTTCGTACATGGAAGCACCGCCGATGACGAAATAGTCCTCCCCGGCTTCCATGGCCTGCTGCATGGCTTCGACACTGTGGAAGATGGTGACGGCGTCATGGCTGACGCTGTAATCCTTTTGATGGGTCAGGACCCAGTGCGGCCGGCCGGGCAGGACGCCGGGCAGGCTCTCGAAGGTCTTGCGCCCCATGAGCATCGTATGGCCCATGGTGAGGGATTTAAAACGTTTTAAGTCGGCCGAAATATGGCACAAGAGGTCGTTATCCTTACCGATACCGCCGTTCCGGTCGACAGCTGCAATGAGATGGATCATCAGACGGCCACCTCCATGGGCAGTTTGCCCAAGTGCTGGTAATTGTCCAGGGCGATGTCGTCGATGGTGAAATCATAGAAGTCGTGGACATCGGGATTGAGGACCAGCTTCGGTGCCGGGAAGGCCTGGTCGCGGCGGGCCAGCTGGGTCTTCATGGCCTGGACGTGGTTCTCATAGACGTGGGCGTTGTTGATGACGTGCGTGAACAGGCCCGGACGCAGGCCGGCGGACTGGGCGATGAGATGGATGAGGACGGCGTACTGGGTCATGTTGAAGGGGACGCCCAGGCCCATATCGCCGCTGCGCTGGATGAGCATGCAGTTCAGGCGGCCGTCAGTGACATCCCACAAAGTCTGGTAGGCACAGGGCTGAAGGGCCATGTCCGGCAGGTCTTCGATGTTCCACAGGGATACGATCATGCGCCGGTTCTGGGGATCCGTCTTCAGCGTTTCCAGGAGCTTGTCGACCTGTTTGTACTTGCGGATCTGATAGCCATAGGCCTTGCCAATGGTGCCGTCGGGCCGCATCCATTCGTCCCAGACGTGGCAGTTCATCTTCTGCAGTTCCCGCACATCGTTGCTCTGGAGCTGCCAGATCCAGAGGATTTCTTTGACAGCCGTCTTGAAGGCGACGAACTTCGTCGTCAAGATGGGGAATTCTTTTTCCAAATCGAACTGCATAATCTGGTGGGGCAGTTTATACGTCCGCACGCCCGTGCGGTTGTTGTCGAAATAGCCGTGGTCGAGGATATTTTCGACGATATTCAGATACTGTGTATCGGCAATGCTCATGTATGTCACCTCAAAATCAATGGTTATCAATATAAGACTGGATGGCGCTGACGAACTGGCGGCCATATTTATGGAGCTTGAAGCTGCCTACGCCCTTGATGTCGCTCATGGCTTCCAGACTGTCCGGCTTGAGAGCGGCCATATCCCACAATGTGGCATCGGAAAAGATGACGAACGGCGGGATATGCTCGTCCTTGGCCAGTTCCAGGCGGACTGCCCGCAGGGTATCGAACAGGGGCCGCAAGGCGTCTTCGTCGATGGCCCCGGCGCGGCGCTTCTGCTGGCGCTTGGGCAATTCCGGCACGGGTTCAGTCGAAACGACTTTCTGCTGGACGATGCGCTGATGGCCGCCGAGGGCCTGCCGTCCGTCGGCCGTCAGGGAGACGACGGGATATTTCCCATCGGACTGGTCGAGATAGCCATCGTCGATGCACTGGCGGACCATGTCGCGGACTTCGGACAAAGTGAAATCGCCGAGCATGCCGAAGGCCGAATTATGTTCAAAGCCATAGCGGCGGACCTTGGCGTTCTGGCTTCCCTTGAGGATGTCGCAGACCATGGTCATGCCGAAGCGCCCTTTCAATTCGTCGACGCAGAGGCAGATACTGCGGACCTGTTCGGTCATGTCTTCTTCGACCGTCTCCTGGTCGCAGTTGCCGCATTTCTCGCAGCGCTGCCACGACGGATGTTCGCCGAAATAGGTCAGGATATAATGGCGCAGGCAGTGATTGCCTTCGCAGTAACGGACCATGGCGTTGAGCAGGCGGAATTCGACGGCCTGCTGCTGCGGGTCGTGGACGGACTGTTCGATGAGGAACTTCTGGATCATGATGTCCTGGCGGCTGAAGAGGAGGATACATTCCCCCGGCGCACCATCGCGGCCGGCCCGGCCCGCTTCCTGGTAGTAGCTTTCGATGTTCTTGGGCATCTGGTAATGGATGACGTAGCGGACGTTGCTCTTGTCGATGCCCATGCCGAAAGCGTTGGTAGCGACGATGACCTGGAGCCGGTCATACGTAAAGGCGTCCTGCATGGTCCGGCGCATGTCGTCGCTGAGGCCGGCATGATAGCGGCCGGCCCGGATGCCCCGCCGCGTCAGCTCTTCATAGACGCGGTCCACTTCCTTGCGCGTCGCCGCATAGATGATGCCGCTGTCTTCCCTATGCTGCTGGACGTAGGACAAGGCGAAGTCGAGCTTGCGGTTCGTCCGGACGACGCGGAAATACAGATTCGGCCGGTCGAAGCCGCCGATGAAGATGCGTTCCTTTTCCAGGCCCAGGAGGTTCATCATGTCCTCTTTGACCTTTTCCGTCGCCGTCGCCGTGAAGGCCCCGACGACAGGCCGCTTGGGCAGGGCCGCGATCCAGTCCTTGATGGCGCAGTAGCTGGGCCGGAAATCATGGCCCCACTGGGATACGCAGTGCGCTTCGTCGATGATGAACATGGAAATGGGCAGGCTCTGCATGAAGGACGTAAAGAATTCGTTTTCCAGGCGTTCCGGCGAAATATAGACCAGTTTGACCCGGCCGGCGCGAATGGCGGCGAAGCGGGCCTTGGCCTCTTCAAAAGTACACTGGCTGTTGATATACGTCGCCGGTATCTCCTGGTTGACCAGGCTGTCGACCTGGTCCTTCATGAGGGAAATGAGCGGCGAAATGACCAAGGTCACGCCGGGCATCATCAGGGCCGGCAGCTGGAAGCATATCGACTTCCCTGCCCCGGTCGGCATGATGGCCAGGCAGTCGCGGCCATCGAGGAGGGTCTGGATGACCTCATGCTGGCCCGGCCGGAACGACGTATAGCCAAAATATTGTTTCAAAAGAGATTCGAGTTCCATCAAGATAATCAACCCATCTATAAAAAACAAATTCAACATCAAAAGGAGCTGTTGCACAAAGGCTTATATCATCATGTGTAGTCCCTTTGGCTTTATAGTTTGCAGAAAAATCCTTTAAATTTAAAGTCATCCGCTAACAACTAACAACTAGCCACTAACAACTTGAAAGGAGCTGCCGCGATGCGACAGCTCCTTTATATCATATCATCTTTAGCCTTATTTTGCCAATTCTTCTTTCAAGACGTCGGCCAGGCGTTTGATACCTTCGACGATGCGGTCTTCCGGCATGTTGGAGTAGTTCAGGCGGAAGTGGTTGGCATTGCCGCCGTGGGGGTAGAAGGGACCGCCCGGCACGTAGGCAACGTTCTTGGCCAGGACTTTCGGCATGAGCTCTTTGGCGTCCATGCCTTCCGGCAGCGTTACCCACGTGAACAGGCCGCCTTCGGGGTATGTAAAGGTGATGCCTTCAGGGAAGTATTTCTTCATCGATTCGCACATCAGGTCGCGGCGTTTCTTATAGAGAGCCTTGATCTTGGCGACGTGTTCATCGAGGTCGAACATATCAATGTAGTACGAGGTCTGGCGCTGGCCGAAGGACGACGCCTGGAGGTCGACGGCCTGTTTCAGCTTGACGACTTTATCGATGATGACCGGATCGGCTACCATCCAGGCAATACGCAGGCCCGGCATAAGGATTTTCGAGAACGAGCCGAGGAAGATGATATTGTCCTTCGTATCCATCGATTTCAGGGACGGTACTTTGTCGCCGTCATAGCGCAGTTCGCCATAGGGGTCGTCTTCGAGGACCGGGAAGTCATACTGGTTGATGAGGTCCATGAAAGCTTTGCGCCGTTCTACGGGCCAGGTGATGCCCGTCGGGTTCTGGAATTCCGGGATGACGTACATCATGCGGACGCGGTCGCCGTATTTTTCCAGAATCTTTTTCAATTCTTCCGGGATGATGCCCTTTTCGTCCGTCGGCACTTCGACGAATTCCGGTTTGCAGAGCTTAAAGGCGTTGAGGGCGCCGAGGTAGGTCGGGCTTTCGACGAGGACGATGTCGCCCGGGTTAATGAAGATCTGGGCCAGCATGGACAGGCCCTGCTGGGACCCAGACGTAATAGTGATGTTGTCGATATCGCAGTCGACCATGAAAGCCTGTTTCATGCGGGCTGCAATCTGTTTGCGCAGGGGATTGTAACCTTCTGTCGTGCCGTACTGCAAGGCTTCGCGGCCTTCTTTGGTCAGGACGGCGTCGTCAACTTTCTTCAACTGTTCCGTCGGGAAGAGTTCCGGTGCCGGCAGGCCGCCAGCAAAGGAAATGACTTCCGGCATGGTCGTCAGTTTCAAGAGTTCACGGATTTCAGAGGCTTTCAAATTCATGGCTAAGTCGGAAAAATGCATATCAATCACTCCTTCAGGTTATGTACATCACGCGTTTATCTATGTGTATATAGTATCATCAAAATTACTTTTATGCAATTAAACGTTTGCGTTATAAATATGTTACGTTTCGTACAACCTTTATAAACCAAATGTAAATAACGAGAATGACTGATAATAGTAAATATCCAGCTTAAAAAAAATTAAAGAATGACTGTAAAAAATTTTTAAAAAAATTTGCAAAAGAAAAGACGCCCTCATGAGAGAGCGCCTTGTTTCCTTAAAATTTAATTATTTACCGATTTTTTCTTTCAAAACTTCAGCCAGGCGTTTAATACCTTCGACGATGCGGTCTTCCGGCATGTTGGAATAGTTCAGGCGGAAGTGGTTGGCATGGCCGCCGTTCGGGTAGAAAGCACCGCCCGGTACGTAAGCGACTTTCTTTTCGATGACTTCCGGCATCATGGCCTTGGCATCGAGGCCTTCCGGCAGCGTGACCCACGTGAACAGGCCGCCTTCCGGATAGGTGAAGGAAACGCCTTCAGGGAAGTATTTCTTCATGGAATCGTACATGAGCGTACGACGTTTGCCATAGAGGGCGCGGATCTGTTTGACATGGGCGTCGAGGTCGTACATGTCGATGTAGTACGAAGCCTGGCGCTGTGCGAAGGACGACGTCTGTAAGTCGACGGTCTGTTTGAGCATGACAGCCTTTTCCAGGATGTCATGAGCGGCGACCATCCAGCCGATACGCAGGCCCGGCATAAAGATTTTGGAGAAGGAGCCGAGGAAGATGACGTTGCCCTGGGTATCCATGGATTTCAAAGTCGGCATCGATTCGCCTTCATAACGGAGTTCGCCATACGGGTCATCTTCGATGATGGGGATGTCGTGTTTGTTCATGATGTCCATGATGGCTTTGCGGCGTTCCAGGGGCCAGGTGATACCCGTCGGGTTCTGGAATTCCGGGATGACGTACATCAGGCGGACGCGGTCCCCGTATTTTTCAATAGCTGCTTCCAGGGCTTCCGGAACCATGCCCTTGTCATCCGTTTCAACTTCGACGAAATTCGGGAAGTTAACGGCAAAAGCCGTCGTAGCACCCATGTAGGTCGGGCTTTCGACGAGGACAATGTCGCCTTCGTTGAGGAAGAGCTGGCCCAGGAGCGAAAGGCCCTGCTGGGAGCCAGCGGTGATGATGATATCTTCATAAGTGCAGTCTGTATGGAAAGATGTTTTCATGCGTTTGGCAATCTGTTTACGCAAGGGCACATAACCTTCCGTCGTGCTGTACTGCACGGCCTGACGACCTTCTTTTTTCAAGATTTCCACGTCGACTTTCATCATTTCGTCAATCGGGAAGAGTTCCGGTGCAGGAAGGCCACCGGCGAAGGAAATAATTTCCGGATTTTCTGTTACTTTCAAAATTTCACGGATATCCGATGCGTGTAAACTCTTTGCTTCTTCAGAAAACTTTACCATAAAACTTCACTCCAATCTATTCTCTTTCTTTTATGGCTTTAGCTACGGCAGGCAAATGTGCGTCGTAACGATACTTATTATACCACGATATGGGTCATTAATCTACAAATTTTATGGAAAACGCAAAAAATTTAAAACTAATTAAATTAATAGTCCGCCTGTCTTTCTTTTAATGTTGGGGCCTGACGGCCCCACCTGCCGCAGGCCGCAGTTCGCAGGCCGCCTCGGAGTCAGATGCCGCTGCGCGGCAACAGATTCAGAGTAACGACATCGCCTCGAGTGACCCTCAGCTCGTGAAAAATAGTGGCTCGTTGTTCGTGGTTCGTGGCTCGTAAAAGCCTGCCATTATACCCGGATAGGTTGTGGTAGCATCTCGCAACGGGCCGCACAAGGCTCCCTTTATAGGGGAGCTGGCCGCCAAAGGCGGTCTGAGAGGTTAAAGGTCGTCCCGCGTGAATCCGGTGCACAGCCTGAATTTATGACGTACGGCACACGGTTGTAATACAATCATACGTCCGTCACGGCAAAGCCGCATCTGAATCCGAGGAAAGCAAAACGGCGTTATCCAATAAAGACAGCGCCGTCATAAATGATTACCTCTTATTTCAAATGATATTCACGCAACAATTGTTCCTGGTATTCATCATCCCGCAATACGCGATCAACATCTTCTTTCCTGCCTTCCTGTATCAGTTTCTGGAGCAAAGTGCCTAAAGCCTTTCTTCCCGCTTTATCGCCAATCTTTTCGCCGATTTTCCTGCCGCGTAGTTCTCCACGTTTTTCACCTACTTCTTCACCCAGTTTACGACCACGTAATTCACCACGTCGTTCAATGCCTTCGCTCAAGTTACACACTTCTGCCACTCCCTTCTCTAAGTGTATATAGGCCTAACGGCCGCTGGTCGCAGGTCGCAGGCCGTCGGTCGCATTGGATTCATATGCCGCTACGCGGCGATAAATTCAGAATAACGACATCACCATTTTCATTCATCGTAAGTCTTTTGCCCTTCATCGCCTGTACGCGATTTCGTAGGGGACGCCCAAAGCGCCCTATCGAGTGCCGACCCCAGGAGGCGTAAAACGGTTTCCAGAAAGGACAGCAGCGGCGGGCGTCCCGCCGTGAATTCTGTGTACAGCTGAAATTTATGACAAATGGTTCATGATTCATAAAAACCTACTATCATACCAGAATGGGCTATAACTGAATCTCACAGCGAGCTACCCTCGTCGGGGCAACCCCTACGCATGCGGCTATTAGCCGTACTTTTTTTGCGAACTGCGAACAGCGACCTGCGGGGCTACTGGCCCCTATTTTCGTATGGCACAGATGCCCCGCTTCACTCCCCGGATGACCATGACTAAAAAAATTCCAATCATACAACCGACACCGTCGAGCACCACGTCATGCCACGTCGACGTCCGGCCACCGGAAAACAGCTGAATATATTCGTCAATCGCGGCCACGCTGATTCCAATCAGGAGCACCCAAACTTTATGAGAGCGTCGCGAAACTAAGACAGAAAAACTACTCAACACGACGCCCAATGTCGTATATTCCGTCAAATGCGCCAAACGCCGGATATGCCCGTCGCTTAAATACGGTGCCAGCCGCGTCCCCTGAAGATGTGACAAGGCAAAAGCCAGCATACGCCGGCTCTCGGCATGTGAAGCCACACCATTCTGCATAGAATGCCACCAAATCACACCGATGACAGCAGAAACAAGCAAAAAACAAAGAAAAATAAGCCACCTATGTTTCATAATATTTCACCAAATTCATTTCTTATCTACATTCATTGTTCGTTTTAAATCCGCATGAAAACGGTAAGCTTGAACATATCTTTGCATTACATCTTCCCAAGCACGCTGAGTTAATGAGCTAGCTGCTTCTCTATAATTTTTGGTAACTTTTTTCATTTCATTACCATGTTTTCTAATCAAGCGATGCTTCTTTTCATTCTTAGGCTTCCCTAAAAGAAATAGTTGATGATAAATTTCTTCATCTGGTGTATTTTCAGAAATATTTCCCCAGTCTGATGGATACAGCCAATTGCCTACCCAAGTTTCTGTACACATAAAAGGCAAGCAAAAAACGATGGGCAGGGAAATATTATCGACCCATTTTTCCACGACAGTACGGAACTTCTGTCCATTTTCCTGAATCGGATCCAGTTCTGACGCACAGGGCAAATCTTCTTCCAACGGCTGTTCACCAATACTACTATATTGTTTATAAGCCACATCACCATCGACATGTACGATAAAAAAATCGTACATGTCCGGTAGCATCGCTATTTTTTCTCTCAAATCCCTGCAAACCCGATATACTCCGCCCCAACCAAAACCTTCGGAACTTCCTTGATTTGACAACTCTTTTGGAGACGGAAATATTTGTCTAAAATTAAAAACATCATTAGGAAACGATACTTTTAAAACAGCTTTAATAATATCCACATCGGTAGGGCCTTCGGCTATGATACCAACCGTATATTCATACATTGGGAACGCCTCCTATGTATCCGTCCACCCACATTTGACTCAGAGAAATATGGTTTGCTTTCGATTTCTGAATCAATTCTGGTGTAATTTTAATTTGCTGAATACTAGTCAAGCCATCTGAATTTCGATCAACTACAAATAATCGAACTATGTCATCAAACAAATCCAAACTATCTAACACCACTGGATTGTGGGCCGTGCAAAAAATCTGTTTTTCAGGAACTAATTCATGAAACCATTCCTGTAACAAATGCATAATCGCCTTAACTAAACGAGGATTCAATGCTTGATCTATATTGTCTACAGAGAAAACCTTTGGTCCATGTTCGGACAAGCATAAAACCATTAAAAAAAGCGCATATAAAATGCCTTCACTAGCATCAGCAGCCGTTAATCGATTGTATTTATCCTTCATATAAAAATCTGTAAAAGTAATTGTTCTCTTCGTTCTAGGAAGTGATGCTGATAAAATCTGCGAATTCTGCGTAGAAGTACCGACATCGCCTACCCAATCAAACAGCCCTTCTACATCTTCAATCGCACCTGCTAAATCATCATTTTTTTTGGCTAACTCCAACAACTCCTGCAACCCTTCTGATAAGCCGCCACCTGATAAACCGACAGGCATACGGTTCTGCATATCAGGAACAAGCCCCCGCAATGCAGGAGTATTAGGATTATATAAAGCGTAATCTTTTAGTTCAGCAAAGAAACGCTTAAGTTCTTCAGAAACCCCCGAAGCAAGAATCGCTGGGATTCCTCCATTTTCAGGAGCAATATTCGTTTTCACACCGCGGCTATAATATTCCTTACCATGTTCAAATACCTTTTCCGTTTTGAAATGCCATTTAGGCCGTGGATTTTCCAGCGGATTTAATAATGAAACCGTATATCTGCAGTTTTCATTTCCCACCTCAAAAGCAATATGGGGAGATGTTGTATATTTTTTATTAGATGTTTTATATAAGCGAGGTACTCCAGGGCGTATACCTCTGCGCAGTAACGATTCATCATCAACAACACCATAAGCAGCTGCTGAAACTACACCTATAGCTTCCAAAATATTTGTTTTCCCCGCCCCATTGGCTCCAATAAATATATTTATATTGCTAAAATCTAAGCTGGCTTTTCTTAATGATTTAAAAGAACTTACTTCTAAATGACGTATCATAATATCACCTCATAAACATTCAGTAGATGGTAATGCAGATACTTTCATTATACCAAAAATAAGCACTGAATACTTCTCGTGAAAGAAGAGATTTTTGAAGGTGACGAAAAAAAAAGCCCCAATCGGGGCTTTCGTAGGGGCCGTCCTGCTCAAGGCGGCCCGCTGTGAACAATTGGCCAAACCACGGCAATGCGCTCGGGAGTCCGTTTCTCAAACAACAAACGATGAACGAACTATGATGAACGTCACTTATCGAAAAATCCGATTCTCCACGATCCGCATAAGATTCGCCGTCCCCTGTCGCATCAATCTGATTTCTGTGGTATGCAGATAGCGATTGACGACTTGGCTCTATTTCCAGTTATTGTAGATACATTTTTATATTTTGTCCCTATATATTGATTTTTGTCCCATATTTAATATATAATTGAATTATTGAAAGGAGTAACTACTATGAAAAAGAAAGATATATTAAATCTCATCCGTTGCCATGCTGAAAAAAACGAAGCCGGATTTCGTTCTCAAGCATATAAAATAGCCAATGAATTCGACCAGTCCGGCGACACGCAATTAGCCGCTTATATTATGTCTCTACTTTCTGATGCCAACACCTTTATCCCCCAAGAACAAGTCACTGATTTTGTTTTTCACTATCTCGCAAACATTTCAACAAAAGGGACCCCCCTTTTTCTCCCTTCTTCACTAGTCGACGATTTAATGGGAGCGGTCCATGCAGTAGAAAGAAATTTAGGAATCAACAAGTTTCTCTTTGAAGGAAGTCCTGGCACAGGAAAAACAGAAGCAGCAAAACACATTGCCAGAGTATTAAACAGACAGCTTTATTCAGTTACATTCTCTACTATTATTGACAGTAAACTTGGACAAACACAAAAAAACCTAGTCGAGCTCTTTAAAGAAATAAATCAGTTGGCCACATCAAATCGATATATCGTACTCTTTGACGAATTTGATACTCTTGCGCTGGATCGTATTGATTCGAATGACCTTCGCGAAATGGGCCGAGCCGCTTCTGAACTCTTAAAATTAATGGAGCATGTAAATCCTAATATCATCATCATTGCAACAACTAATTTATATTCTCACTTTGATAAAGCTATCCTCCGCCGATTTGATGCAATCATTCATTTTGACAGCTATACAAAACAAGATATTCAAAAAATTGGTGAAAAAATGCTTTCTTCTTACATGGCTCAAATGAAAATAGAAAGCAAGGATATGCGCTTATTCCGAAAAATTTTAAAGTTAGCCAACCCGCTTCCTACGCCAGGCATCTTAAAGAACATGATAAGGACATCTCTAGCTTTTAGCAATCCCGAGATTGGGCTTGACTATTTACGTCGTCTTTATACTGCAATTACAGGATATCAACCAAGAAATCCAATGGATTTAAAAAAACAAGGTTTTACAGTAAGAGAAATCGGGATTCTTTTAAACGAATCCAAAAGTAACATTGACAGAAAACTAAAAGAGGAGGTCTCGACACATGCATAATATCCTTCGTCTAAAAGGGGCTTTCATTTCTCAAAAAGCAAAAAAAAATTCCCCTAGTTTCAGGAGCCTTCCTCCCCATCAAACGGTATCAGCCTCTCATCTGCTAAAACTAGCCGATCAACTATCCAAAATCCATGAATATTGGGAAAAACATCCTATCATCGAAGGCGCTATCATTAGTGTACATTACCGTCAAGTTATCGCCAAAAGTAATCGAATTCAACAACTCTTGAAAGATGGGAAGATTTTACCTAACCAATCAATTCGAGGCGCAAAATTTGGAAGAGATAATCAAGGCACCATTCAAAACCACATTTTTACCCATTTTGTCTCACAAAAGGCAATGACAAAAAGTGCTGCTGATCTTCGGACGGTAGCTGCTATTCTCTCCCAATCCTTCAAAGGCGTAATAACGGCTGAACTACTAACAGATATAAAAAGAAAAGGGTTGCCCTGCCCTATCATGAGTAAAAGCAAATTCATTAACATCATTGTCGACAGCTATTATGTAGAATATTTTGCCCTAGACTTCTTTAAAAAATCATCAAATCAAAATAACATCGTCACGATTTATCGTACAGGTATTACCACAGAAAAATTACTTGCCCAATATGGTATTACTATCACAGCTGACAAGATGATTGATGATTACACACTTCTATTGAATCCCGAACAGATTAATGCACTTATAGAAAAAGCACCTTATTTGATTTCTATGAGTGTCGTAGATATGAACGATATTCCACCAGAAACGTTCCCGCCTGACGAGCTTGTTCAAAGCATATCTATTCCTTTCCCCAAACCCCAAAACGAACCTATTGTCGGCGTAATTGATACTCAATTCAACGAAAATATATATTTCCATGACTGGGTTGAATATAAAAATATGCTCGATGCTTCAATTCCTTTAAATGAACAGGATTATATACATGGCACTGAAGTAACCTCCATCATTGTAGATGGTCCGCGAGGAAATCCTGATTTAGAAGATCATTGTGGACATTTCCGGGTAAAACACTTCGGGGTATCAACAGCCAATCAGTTTAGTTCATTTCAAATTTTACGGCTCATAAGGAACATCGTAGCTGCCAATACAGAAATAAAAGTATGGAATCTCTCTCTCGGATCATCACAAGAAAGTAATGCAAACTTTATATCGCCAGAGGCAGCAGAGCTCGACCGTATACAAAATGACTATGATGTCATTTTTGTCATAGCAGGAACAAATAAAGCCCCTAATGATAAGGTAGAAAAGAGAATTGGGGCTCCTGCTGACTCACTAAACGCTATCGTAGTAAATTCCGTAACTAAGCAAAACGAGCCGGCTAGTTATACACGAACCGGACCTGTACTCTCTTTCTTCCATAAACCTGATTTCAGCTATTATGGCGGTGATGGATATACTGTAAATGAAAAAATCGCTGTTTGTCATGATAATTTAGGCGCTTTTTATAAATGTGGAACTTCATTTGCGGCTCCATGGATAACACGCAAACTTGCCTATCTCATTTACATTATGGGCTTTTCAAAAGAAGCGGCTAAAGCATTATTAGTCGATGCAGCAGTGAAGTGGAATCCCGATAAAGAAATTTCCAATAAAATAGGTTATGGGATTATTCCCGTGGATATAAATGAAATTCTTAAAACCAAAGATGATGAAATACGTTTTGTTATCACAGGGAGCACTTCAGAATATGAAACCTACAATTACAGTCTTCCCATCCCTAAGAAAAATGAAACGTATCCCTTCTTTGCCCGAGCAACATTGGCATACTTTCCACGTTGCAATCGGGAACAAGGCGTCGATTATACTGGTACCGAATTGGATATACACTTCGGCAGGGTTGAAGAAAAAAATGGAAAAACAGTTATCCACGATATCAAAGGCAATGAACAAGCCAATCCGGGAACTCATGCCATCTATGAACGTGAAGCAAGAGAACAATACAGAAAATGGGATAATATCAAGCATATCAGTGATACCATAAAGAAAAAGAGCCGTGCACGAAAAGCCTACGCTAATTCGCTCTGGGGTATCCGTTTGGTGACAAAAGAAAGAACCTACATCAAAGAAAGAACCCCTCTCCCCTTCGGTCTGGTTGTCACACTGAAAGAAATGAACGGCCAAAATCGATACGACGACTTCATCAAATTATGCCAAGCCTACGGCTGGATCATAAACCAGGTAGACGTAGATACGCATGTAAAAATCTACGAACAATCAGAAGAAGATATCCATTTAACCTAAATTTATTTTTTACTACAGCGGTTTACAACTTTTGGGACAAATAAATATCGCGTCAAGGCATCTCTATACCGTTATGAAACAATCCGGCCCAGTGATTCACTGCAGCCGGATTGTTTTTATGATTGTATTCTTCACTTTTTCATTGATATTTACACATGCTCCACTCGGGCCCGCCGCGAACAATCGTCCAAACCGCAAAAAATTCAACGGACTTCGTTCAAACTTTGTGTAAATTGGAGTCGCCATCTTCTGAGGCGGTGTAAGAGTTGCAAAGTGCTGATTTTATATAAAAAAAGCAAAAAAATCAGAGGCAGGACATAATCGTCTCCACCTCTTCCAAAAAGGAATAACCCTTTTTCAATCGTACCCACATTATATTATGATTCGCTCAGATTGTCAATTACTTTTTTTTAAAAAGAGTAGGTCCCACATATCTTGGGATTATTATAAAAATACTCTTTATGCCTAATTACTCGACTATTTACGAATGTGCAAAGTTCCTTAAAGCGATTTCGTTTAGCATCTATTGAGACTAACTTATTATAGACATATAAGAGAGTCACTATATTATAGGTAAAAGTCATATTCAGATACTTAGCCCGGGATTGCTTTGAAATTCCATGAAATTGTTTGATAAACTGAGAAATTTTTATATCAGGTTGTTTCGTTTCTTCCATCCTCTCAGTCATTTTATTCATCAAGCAATTACTATGCGCTGCTGCATTTCTAAAATCTCTCACAGTATTCATAAATTTATTATTTGCAATCAAGGTACAATTATTTTCTTTTTCATAAAACCTACATATATGGAGCAAATCTCCAAAAGAGATGAGTTCAACAAGTACCCAAATCGGGAAATTTTGTTTCATAATAGCTCCTTTACTATATATCACAAACACGCCCCAATCAGGGCCTTCGTAGGGGACATACCACAAAAAATCTACCGGATCTAGTTCAGCCCTTGTGTAAATTAACCTCGGAAACTATCGAGGCGGCGTAAAAGTTGTAAAGTGCTGGATAATAATTTAACATTCCCAAAATTCAACATCTAAGTTATTATTTTCTTTCTTTAGTTTTTGACTGATTCTAAACTTTTCATCATCAAGTACTGTATCCGGGTGAATAGACACTGCAACTTTTTTAACTCTTTCATTATGAAATATTTTATGCACTAAATGGTCATCACACTCACTCATAGACCATCCATAAACAACGATAAATTCGGTGAGATGACCAAGAACTTCATTATACACATAATTTAAATAAGAATCACTTCGAATGCTGCTCATCTTCTGGCCTTGAGTACCTTCACTAACAAACAATGGAGTATTTCCGTTCGTCCAACTTTCATCAACAGCATCAATTAAATTTCCTGAACTTTTGATTTTCAAAGTCTCCCCATTATTCCGCGCTCTGACGAACAATAAATTTCCATGCGGATAAAAAATCCCGGTTTTGCGGTTCGCATTGCTATCTCTAAGATTGTCTATATTATCATAATCAAATGAAAGATTTCTATTTTCATCATAATGAAACCCATCATAAAAATGGTCGAAAGGAGAGCCCTTATACTTCTTTTCATGCTCATGATTTTCGCTAGGAAAAGGGCATTTATTTTGGGCACTCAAAATCCAATACAATATGAAGTCATAATTCAAATCAATAATATATTTATATTGCATTAAACTGTCAAATATTTTATCATGAATAACAGACAGTTCGAGTTCTTCCCTAGCAGGATGGATTTCTTTTATTGTTTCAATTAATTTAATTCTAATATTTTCATATTTTCTTGCAACTATCTGATCAGAATCAAGATTTAAAATTTTATTGACTTCACTTGCTTGAAACAATTTCCTTAAAATATACTCAAAATTCTCTGTTTCAAATTTTTTAAAAATCAGTCTCTCTTCTTCATTAAAAGCAGCTTTTTCATATAAATATCTGTAGTTAAAATTAGGGCTACAAGAAATACTAGAACCATTTCCCAAAATCAAAGTAGCATTCTTCAATTCATCTCCATATTTTTTATCTAATGCCAATAAACATTCATATCCCAATAAAACTCATACCTTTCCGCATATAATAAGAAAATACGTTCGTTAATTTATCTTTAGTTTATGGCAAAACAAATATCGTGTCAAGACACCTCTATGCTGTTATAAAAAATCCGGCCCAGTGATTTCACCGCAGCCGGATTATTTTTATGATTTCGTTTTAAATATTTTATTCCCCACGATCCGCATAAGATCAGCCGTTCCCTGTCTCATCAATCTGATTTCTGTGGTATGCAGATAGCGATTGACGACTTGGTTCCATTTCCAGTTATTGTAGATGGACTGAACCGCTAAGGGAATAAGGATGAGGCCCCATAATCCTAAATGGAAGTAGGCTAGTCCGATATAGGTAGCACTGATACTGACGACACCGAAGAAAATAAAGCTGAAGGTATATGGCAGTTTATTCATAGTGCTGATAAAGCAGGCAGAACTTCGATGGCGGTTCAAGAGATAAATCGACAGTGCCAGCACCAGGAAGGCCGGTCGTTCAATGACGAAGTCATGGCGCAAGAGTTGTACGATGGGGATACCAATCGCTGCAAAAACGATGATGCCCCAGAAACTGAGGTGAAAAGCACAGGCCATGGACTTCGCGTATAAATCTTTCATGACTTTTCGGTTACGGGATACATAGGCCGACTGGATTGCCGGGACATAGGCACTGAACATACCTGAAGCAATGCTAATCAAGGCATTGACGACTTGCATGGAAAAAGAGTAAATCCCCGTTTCATATAAAGTCAGGAAACCGCTGCTCATCAGTACGGTAGCCTGCCCTGTCAAATAAGCCGTGACCGTAACTAATCCATCCCGCCAGGCATTGGGCCACATCATGGCTAAAACGTGGCGCTTGGAATAATCTGTCTGATGGCGATATTTTCGGAATAATTCATCAAATTTATGCTCCTTGATGAGATAATGTTTGCATAAAAAGCGTAAAACAAAACCGCTGGCAAAATAAGCCACGCCAAGGCTGAGTATCCCAAAGCCACAAACAAGGCCGAGTGTTCCTAATATCAAAAAAGCCCCTTTCGATAAAATCTGTGCTCGGTTTTTATGAAAAATATCGCCGATACCGACGAGGACGACAGCATAGTACCCTATATAAAGATTGATAAAAGTTGATGCCACATAGAGCATCCAAGTAGCATAAACCTGCCAAGATAAATAGGCCGAGGCGATGCGCTGCACGTACAACGTACCAGCACTGACCATAACTAAGGTGGCTACACAGGCAATGCCGAAATATAAGACCCGGCAAGTACTCAAAATCCCATAAACCAAAGCATAATTCGGGCCACTTCGTTCACCAGAAAAGACAACGCCCTGTTTCTTTAAATCCATAGCTCCACTCCATGCATAAGTCATGCAATGACTCAGGGTCGGCGTAAAACCACTATCAAGAAGTTCAACCATACCGCCAATACTGACGAATACGTACCACAAACCTAAAATATCTGGCGGCAAATAATGAATCAGGACGGGCAGCCATATAACCTGTGACCCAAGGGAGAAAAATATCCCCAAGTAGTTCCATATAATGTCTTTCTTTTGCGTGTTAATCTGCATATGCTTCCACTTCCGCGTTATAAAATTTATATTTATTGATTATTTATTGCTATCATTACTCCTATAAACATTGATAGGATGATACGGTACATATTCAGCTCCCGAAATTTCTCCAATCGCTTCTAAAACAGAATGGACTTCACCGTTTTCTACATCTTTTTTTAGGAAGTAAACGCCTTTAAGCCCTTTACCTACTTGAACAGAAATATAAGAAATTTTGTCTATTTCAACAGTTTCTAACAAAAGAATAGATGGTTGTTTATTCCAAATAATATCAGCAGAAACTTTTTCAAAATCAAATGAATGTTCCGATATATCACTACTCTTAATTTTAACCAAGATATGAAGATTCATGATTTCCCTGATAAAAGGAAAACGGCATACTAATACAGTTTTATCAGAATCACAATTTACGTCAATAATCATGGAAAGATTCACTATCTTTTTATATTCAGACAGTGAATAACATTCAAAAGATGTAAAGGTAAAAAATAATTGCTTGGGCAATTCATTTGATAAGGATTGTGAATGCGGTCCTATTTTATTCCAGTCAAT
>OGYE01000040.1_pt1 | contig 57476 bp, 73 predicted proteins | sample 1576471 | NCBI WGS metagenome assembly OGYE01 (sample SAMEA3541532, study PRJEB24748) | human gut metagenome | biome: human gut; feature: human-associated habitat; material: faeces | place: China | collected 2012
CATTTCACGCCTAGATTCGGAGTATATATGGGCGTAAGTTTTTCTTAATTCACTAACAGAATGGCCCAGCCTTTCTGCAATCAGCTGATCATCTACACCGGCACGAATCAGCAAAGTCGCATGGGAGTGTCTAAAGCCGTGAGGAGAGATAGGTGGAACACCAGCAACCTGGATATATCTCTTCAAAGCAACGGCCAGTCTGGGCGCCAGAAGTGGCTTTATATGGCCAAACACAAACCAGGAGGACGAGAACCCGTCCTTCTTTTGTTGCTCGCTATAGCGGCGCCTTAAGCAATCTAGAAGGGTATCCTGTAAATCAATATATCTGTTTGAGTTTTTAGATTTAGGTGGAGTAATCTCCCACGGAGCCGATTCCGTTTTTATCGTTAACGTTTTAGAAATATGCACCCGGCCTCTGCCTAGATCAACATCCGACCATTGGAGGGCAAACATTTCAGATTTACGGACACCAGTGCCAAACATAAACATAAAGACATCACGCCAGTACTGGTCGTCTACGCACGATATAAAATAAGTAAAGGTTTCCTGCTCCCAGAATAACAGACTCTGATCTTTCAGATTCCGTTTATCTTTCACAATGGGCAAGGATCTGCACGGGTTGACTTCAAGATATCCAAGTCTCACGGAATAGGAAAGAATAACGGATAGAGTATCCAAGATGCCATTTAAAGTGGGGGCAGCATAAGGCTGACCGTTTGGTTTTTTCTTTTGAAGCAGACGGTTTCTCCACTGATCAAGAACGGGAGTCGTAAGCGCCGTAAGCTTGAGGCTTCCCAGATCATCCTGGATGTGATTTTTATAAGTATGTTCGTGCGTATAGAGAGTGGATCCTTTTACGGACATATTCTCTGCGTTTTTGCAGTATAACTGAAACAATTCATTTAAGGTTATAGAAGGCCGAGCGGTAGTCATTTCCAGACGGAAGGCAAACTCGGCCTCTTTTGCTTCCTTTTTTGTTTTGAAACCTCGACGACAATATCGCTGAGTCTTTCCGGTAATATCTTTACAGGAACCGTAGAACATCCAGGTCCCTCTTTTTGTGTCCTTTTGCTGAGCCATAACGGATCATCTCCTTTTATAATTGCGACGAAAAGCGACTAAAACACCCAACACTTGAACCTGATCATGAAAGTCGGCCGTCGAGAAGAGAGTCCCAATCGCATACGGACTGGCAGTACGTAAAGCAATCTGGTTCGTTTCGTTATGCGTAATAATAAAGCGCAGCATAGCTTTACCTTGATATTTTACTAGCATAGGCACACCAGCACGAATAGCACCTGTGGCGCGGATCAGGCAGACGTCGCCCTTGATAATATCCGCCTTATACATAGTTTCATCAGGCATGACATAGATATAATCCGCGGCAACATCTGTAGCCGTAGAAGTGAAGACTGACGAGCTTTTCGACTTAGATACAGACCCGTCCTCGTCGACCAGGGACAGAAAGCGGACAGGCTTCACTGCAGAATCTTCAAAGGCTTCGCTCATCAGATCAAAGGGTTTCAGGTTGAAGCGTTCTGCAATTTTTACAACCATATCTGGCCTTGGCGCTTTAGTACCTACCTCCCAACACCGTACTGTGTTATAAGAAACACCACAATACTCGGCCAAATCTCTACGACTGACACCAGACTCTTTCATCAGCTCAGGGAGCTTGGAAGATAAGACTTCATTCAATTTATTCATAGTTAATTACACCTCCTAGGTTTATATTAATCTTTTAGGTTTAAAAAGTAAATAATAAAGAATACAAAATAATAACCGCAAAAGTTTGACAAAATGTGTTCATAACTGTAAACTGTAGGCAATTAGGAAAAGAGCTTTTAAGAAAGAAGGGAAAACAAATGGGATAGAAGAACTCAGAAAGAAAATCGAATTCATGCTCCAGACTATGGACCAGGAGGGCCTTGAACAGGCCTATAAAATCCTACAAAGAATCTGGATCAGACACGGAACACAGCAATAGAACACACACGGAAGAATGCAGGACTTGGAAACAGGTTCTGCGTTTTTCTTTTTATAAAAAGACGAGTAACAACCTAAACAGGATTACTCGTCTTTTAAGTTTTCGATAACTTGCATAACTAATTTGAACTGTTCCTCTGGAAGAGAAAAGAGTCTTTTTACCAATTCTACGGTTTTAGCATCGTAGCCTTTCTCGGCTGCTAGTTCATCTACTATGGCGTCCATATCATCTAGAAACGGTTCGCCTATTCCTTCCGTTAGCCAGAAGTAATCCACATGATATTTAGAACATATCAATTTAACAATTCCGTCAGACGGGTTCGCTGATCCAGACTCTATTCGACTAATAGCCGATTCAGATAAGCCTAGAGAATTACCGAATGCCTTCATTGTAAGGCCTAAGCACTTTCGGATTTCTTTTATTCTATTTCCTAGCATTCTTTTTACCTCCTGAAAAAAGTATAATATAAAAACTTTAAAATTTAAAGTCTTTTGTTGACAAACATTAAAAATTAAAGTAATATAGCATCAGAACTTGAAAATAGAAAGCCGAGGTGATAGAAAACATGAAAATAGAAGATCGTAACAAAGCAAAAGCAAATGCGAACTTATTACTGGACGACGTAAAAGCTCTAAAGGGTGAGCCCCGAGCTTTCCTAGAAGGAATGCTGACAGGCCTACAAATGAACACGGCACCAGCACCAGCAGCCAAGGAACCAGAGAAACAGGAGGAGGTGAAGTAGATGCTGGAAAATATATTTTTCGGATTGCTAAGTATACTGGGAATAATGATCCTAGTACCTATCATTTTCGGTCTTGCGATAGGAGCTATTAGAGGAACTATCAAGGGGATAAAGGAAAAGAGGTGCAAATAAATGAAAAAGCTTGAATCTTTTGAAATTCAGAATGGCGGAAAAGAAATCAAGATCAACGACTTAGACCTCAGCGATTACCCGATCACAAAGCTTGAGGCGGAGGCAAAATCTGGATATCTAGAAATGCATATAGACTTCAAATTCAGACTAGCAAGCGCAGAACCAGTCTTATACAAGGCAAGCATTGAAAGAGATCAAGAAGAAATTGAAAAAGCCTACAACAAGGAATATTTCAAACCCTGGATGCAAGAAAGAAAAGAAAAAAGGGACTAAGCCCTTCTTCCGTAATCTTTAGAATTTATTCGCAAAGTGCTGCACGAGTACATCACGAACAAAATGCAAAATAGGATTTATAAGCTTTTTAAGGAACCTGAGCTTCTTAGTGGTAAGGGACTCCAGAAACGCAGAACCCTCAGGAGTCAGACAAAAAGCGATGTAATCAGTACTGCCAATGTACTTATTGACTTCGCCTTTGATATAACCACGATCAAACAGCTCCTCGCAATGAGAATCAATCTCTAGCCTGGTAAATCCTTCAAAATCCAGACTAGCAAGATTCACGGGTTCAGGGCTTGCTTCCACTTCAGATAGAAGCGACCGAACTAAATCCAGATTTAACTTCAAACGATTAACCTCCTTTCATAGGAGATTGTAACACGAAAGGAAGAAAGAGAAATGGAACACAAAACAACAGGCGCAGAGCTTCCAGACTTTGCGGAAGGTATCAACCTTCACGGAGAAAGACTAAGATTGGAAGCTTTCTATGCAGAACAAAAAAGAATCAGAAAACAAAAATTCAGATCTGGACTGGTAACAGCCCTAAACATGGCGCTCATAATCCTGATCATTACGCTAAGCGTAGCAATTTGGATCATGATCTATCAAATGCTTTATTAAAGGAGGTGGTGAGTTTTGCAAGTAGAAAACCTAGCAGCCTACAGATACGAAATGCTAGAAAAGGGTTATATGAACAAATCTGAGCTATCGAAGTTTATAGGTTGCGGAAGGGGTAAAGGAAGCAAGATCTTCCAGAAAATCATGGAAGACATAAAAAAAGAGGGTCTAGAAAATATCGACAGCAACGTAATTCTAACCAAGCGCGCTGTTCAGTATCTAGGCCTCACACAAAAGAATATCGTAGAATCCTACGAGCGTTCTATAAAAAAAGGCTAGAAGACCTCGTTCGAAAACGAATAAGGCTCTAGCAATAGAACACGCTTATATTATACAGCACGTGTTCAAAAATACAAGGAGGAAAAAGAAAGAATGACAATAGATGAATTGATTGCCCGCGCAAAAGAAGCATCTAAAAATCAGTGCATGAGTGATCTTTGTAGAGAAAACTTTAAGCAACTTGCAGAATGGCTAGAGGAATTGAAGCAATATAGAGAACAGTATAAAGAACAGAATCAGGAAACTAATCTAGATCATTTCCAACAAGAAATTCTAGAAAACTGCATGTGGAGTTTAGCGGTAGCCAAAGGAAAACCTACCCGATGTGATCGTATTAGCTGCTCTGACTGCGAATTTAGCAAAGATCGACCAAAAGGATGTCATGAAAAGGCAATGGAGTGGCTAAAGCAGCCCCGTAAAGCCCCCGCAATTAAATTAACTAAATTTGAAATCGATTTATTACAAAGCTATTTAAAAAGCAGCCTTTTAAGCGGATACGAGTTTAAAAGTATAGCTATCTTAAAAAGGATGAAAGGAAAAGGTTATTTCAAAGACGTTGATGAGGATGCAACAATTGAAGACATCCTAGCAGATTGTGACATAACAGAGGAGGACTAAACATGATCACTATTGAAAAAGAAAAACCTGCAGAGGAAGCATTAACACTCTTCTCAGTAACGGTCAAGCTAACGCCAGGAGATGAAAGTGGTATTCACGTAAGCGCAAACGTGAAAGGACATAGAGCGGAAATGAGGGCGTTTCTTGATACATTAGACATCAGCCCAGAGAAGTACAGAGATATCATGACACACGCTGCAAAGGCTACAGTCAGAGACCTTGTACAGCAGGTAGTAAATCTAAGCGAAAGCCTAGAAGGCGCAGAAATCGAGGATTTGGATTAAATGAAATTTATTGTAGATGAAATTAACCCTGAGAAATGCCCGTTTTTTATAGACGAAGACTGGGTTGATAAGGAATACGGAGAGGCAGAAATAGTGTCTCATGTTCATTTTGAAGAAAGCTGCTGTAAGTTGGATTCTTTTAATCTTTGTAAAGAAGATATTTATTTTGGTAGATGTAACGCAGAAGTGGGCGACAAAGAATGCCCATTCTGTATCACCTACGATGAATTTAAAAGAAGAATGGAAAAAATAAAGGAGGAAAAATAGATGTATTATCAATTAAGATTGCAATTCGCAACAAGCGAAATCGACGACGCTAAAAAAGTGTTGGAACTAGCCAAAGAGCTAGACCTAAAGCGCGCAGGACTAGAGGAAAAATTGCCTGAGCCCGAAACATTCCCATGGGAAGAAGATGCACCAACAAAGGAAACGCCAACTCGTAAAGAAAAGGAAAATGAGACTAAGATTCCAATGGCCAAAGATTGGACCACACAAGAAGAACCTATTCATGAGACTGCAAAGCCTACATCAGAACCTGTAAAGCCAACACCTAAACCTGATCCGACTGCAGAACCAATTACATTGGAAGATTTACAGAAAGCCGGCGTTGCATTTGCCAAAGAAAAAGGCGTGGCCGTACTAAAAGTGTTCCTAACTCAGATGGGTGCAAGCAAGATCTGCGACATTCCTAAAGAGAAATACCCAGAAGCCTGGGAGGCGCTACATGCCTAGTCAACACGCGATTTTATCAGCCAGTGGGTCCAATAAATGGATTCACTGCCACCCTTCCGCAAGACTGGAGGAACTATTCGAAGAAAAGCCAAGCGTCTACGCAGCAGAGGGAACCGAGGCCCACAGTGTAGCAGAACAGAAACTCCGTAACTGGCTCGAGGGACACCCTCGAAAAAAAGTAAAAGCTGCTAATGGAGAAATGGACGAGGCTACAAACGTTTACAAAAATTACGTCATAGAGGTGTACAACAAAGAAAAAAGGAAAAGCGATATCGCGGATCTTTTTATCGAGGTACAAGTCGATTTGACTCCATGGATTCCGGAAGGATTCGGGACATCCGACGCCGTGATCGTAAGTAATCACACGCTCCACGTTATCGACCTTAAATACGGAAAGGGTGTCAAGGTAAGCGCTCCGCATAATCCGCAGCTTACCATTTACGCAGCGGGAGTTATGGCCTTATACGACTGCCTATATGATTTTGAAAAAGTTCAGCTTCATATCGTACAGCCTAGACGAGATCACATCAGCACCTGGGAACTTACTACCGAAGAACTGGCGGACTGGATGGAGAATGTAGTTAAACCAGCTGCAAAAGAAGCCTGGAACGGAGACGGAGAACAGCAAGCCGGAGATTGGTGCAAGTTCTGCAAGGCAAAGGCACAATGCGCAGCACACGTCGCAAAAATGAAAGCAATCAATGAAAGATATCAGCGCATGTGTGGGATGCTTTTAACAGATCAACAAATCGCGGAGCTTTTGCCAGAACTACCTGGACTTATTGACTGGGCCAAAGAGGTGCAAGACTTCGCACTGGATCAGGCCTTAAAAGGAACACACTACGAAGGATATAAAGTGGTGGAAGGAATCAGCAGCAGAAAGATTACAAATGAATCGAAGGCTTCAAAAGCTCTACAAAATGCGGGTTTTGAATACGACCAGATTATGACGAAGCCAAAACCAAAGCTTCAGACTATCACGGCTCTAGAAAAGTTGGTCGGAAAGAATGAGCTTGTAGAAATCATAGGCGAGTATATCGAGAAGCCACAAGGGAAACCAGCACTAGTGCCAGTAAGCGACAAACGCCCAGAGTTTGGAAGTGTAGCAAATGACTTTAAAGATGGCATTGATTAGAAAGATAAAAAGACTGATAGGAATCCAGTCGCCTTCAGAACACATGTGGGGATTTAAGCCCAGGGGATTAAAAAATGATTTCAAAAGAGGATATCAACAAGCTCGAAGAGAAAATGGTCCGCATCCGAGCCGAGATTCGAAACAGTAAACCAGGACCACACAGAAACGATCTAAAGCGACAGCTTAAAAACGTAATGCGACAAAGAATACAACTAGGAGGAACAAAAAGATGTCACAAGTAAAAACAAAATTAGTAAGATTTATCTACTGCCATTTAGCAGAACCATACGCTTTCGCAGAAGGCATGGACGCCAAATATAGCGTGAACGTATTAATTGATAAGGACGACAAAGAAACACTTAACCGAATCATTAATGGATACCAGGAAGCCGTTCAAGGTGGAGTAGAACACTATGGCGCTTCCTTCAAGGCTAAAGCAACACCGCTAAAAAGAGAACCAGGAAGCACACGCGGCTTATTGGTTGACTGCGACGCGGATGAAAGATACAGCGCGCCAGAGTTCAAGAACAAATACATGCTAGCAATAAAGAGTATCAATCCTGTATCAGTTGGATACCGCAAGAACGGAGTGACATATGCATACAGCGACAAGGAAGCTATTAGGGAAGATGTATATAGTGGATGCTATGGAGCTGTAAGCTTTAACTTCTACGCATTCAACAAAGTCGGAACAGGAATCGCTGCAGGGCTTAACAGCGTTTTAAAAGTAAAGGATGGAGAGCCGTTAGGCGGACACCCAAGTGTAACTGCCGACTTTGGAGACGCTTCTGAATTTGACGATGAAGCCGGAAGCGACGACCTAAGTGCCTTATTGTAAAAAGCCCATACTGCATATCGACCTGGAGACCTACTCCAGCGTCGACCTTGCAGCCTGCGGGGTTTATAAATACGCAGAGAGTTTAGATTTCAAAATACTTCTATTCGGATACGCCTGGGGCAATGATCCAGTAGAAGTTTTAAATTTAATGGAAGAAGATTTGCCTTTTTCTTTAGTATCAGCACTAGCAGACGAAAGCATCACGAAGGTGGCACACAACGCAAACTTCGAACGAGTATGCCTAACCAGATATGTCAAGGAATACGCGAAGCGAGATATTCTAGGAGAAGCAGTAAAAAAGAAGTTAACAGAGGATGGATTCCTTCCACCAGAACAATGGCAAGATACCATGATCATGGCCGCAGAGAACGGATACCCTTCCAGTTTAGGACAACTAGGACCGGCACTAGGGATTGAAGAAGACAAGGTGAAACTGGCTACAGGTAAAAGATTGATCCAGTATTTCTGCAAGCCTTGCAAACCAACAAAAGCCAACGGCGGAAGATGGAAGAACCTACCGGAGCATGATCCGGAGAAATGGAATCTTTTCATAGAATACAACCAAAGAGACGTGGAATCCGAACAAGCCATTTATAACAAGCTAAATAACTTGATACCTGTATCTGATCAGGAATGGGAAAACTGGCACAGAGACCAGAGGATAAACGACAGAGGAATACACGTAGATACGCAGATCATAAAAAACGTTCAGTCCTACAGCTTAGAACACGGAATGGAACTGATGGAAGAAGCAAGATTCCTCACGGGCTTAGAAAATCCGCAAAGCGTAGCACAGCTAAAAAAATGGATCCTTGACCAGGAAGGACATGACGTCGAAAGCCTGAACAAGGAAGCCGTGAAAGACCTTCTAAAAGGCACACTAAGGCCCGAAACAAGAAGAGCCCTAGAGATACGCCAGGAGTTAGGAAAAACAAGCGTCAAGAAATACGACGCCTTCCAGAGATCGTGCGGAGAAGATGACCGCATCAGGGGAACCTTCCAATTCTTTGGAGGCAGAACAGGACGCTGGGCCGGCCGCTTGATCCAGCCGCAGAACTTCCCACGGCCTAGCTTTGATGAAGTAGACGAACCAAGAACCCTCGTGAAGGATGGAGACTTCGAACTTTTAGAGCTCATCTATCCAAGCATGAACGATGTATTCGCTACGATTCTAAGAACAGTAATCACGCCACCCGAAGGCAGCAGCTTTATAGTAGCCGACTACTCAGCTATAGAGGCTCGAGTGATTGCATGGCTAACAAGAACAACATGGCGCCAGGAAGTATTCAAAAACGGCGGAGACATCTACTGTGCATCAGCTAGCCAGATGTTCAGGGTGCCTGTAGAAAAGCACGGAATCAATGGACATCTAAGACAAAAGGGAAAGATTGCCGAACTTGCCCTCGGATACGGAGGCGGAACGGCAGCACTGGAAGCCTTCGGAGCTAGTAAGATGGGGCTAAGCCCAGAACAGCAGCAAGAGATTGTGACGAAATGGAGACGGGCGTCGCCAAAGATCAACGATTTCTGGCATATATTAGAAAGGGCCTTCAAGGATGCAATCACGGATGGAAAAGTCACAACTCTAGACAGAAATATGAAAGTTTTCAAAGGTAATGGAAACGTTTATATTCAACTTCCAAACGGACGGATCATTGGCTATGTCACTCCACGAATCAAGGATGGCCAGGTATCTTTTTTAGGATTGAATCAGACAACCCGAAAGTGGGAGTGGACCAACACATGGGGTGGAAAGCTAACGGAGAACGTGGTTCAGGCTATCGCTCGGGACTGCCTATGCGAAACGCTAAGGGGCTGCGACGAGATCGGAGCTAAGACAATCATGCACGTGCACGACGAGGTTATATGCGAAGTACCGACGGAAGAAAAAGAAACGAAATTCAAACAACTGCTAGATGTAATGGCTAAACCAATAGACTGGGCGCCAGACTTAATTCTAGTAGGAGATGGATTTATATCCGATTATTACAAGAAGGATTAAAGTATGAAAATAGATAAACAAGATGTAATTATAGCCTTGATCTATATCACCGCAGCACTGATCATTCTAAGCATTTTGAAGGAAGTGTTCGGTTTAGATATAGCACAAGCACCAAGGCTAGGAGGATAGAACATGAGTATTAAATGGACACAGCAGGAGGACAACCTCCTAAAGCAGCTAGACGCCTTAGGCTACAGCAGCTCAAAGATTTATAAAGAATATGGCTCTATATTAAAGAACCGAAGTCAGAACGCTATAGCTCTTCGTCTAAGCTATCTACACAAACCACCGGAAGAAAGACGGAAGGAAGACATGGCCAGCTTCGACAATGCGGACATGCTAGAAAAAGCGATCAACCAGGCCGCAGACCGTATCTGCAACCGCCTGGACAATATCGCAAACGATCTAGCCGTAATCTGCAGATATATGGAAAACAATACGGAGGACGCCAGGAAGCCCGCTGAGCGCATTACAAAGCTTCTAGAAGAAATCAAAGCGAACGGAGCGCTCCAGCAAGGAACACAGCAAAGTATCAAGCACGAGCTTCAAAAAGCGGCTTATAGGAGAAGCAAGAATGGGTAAGCACTACAAGCCCAGGAAAAATCAAAGAATCTTCTACATTCTGGACAAGGACTGTGAAACAGTGCTGAAAACACTGACGGCTTCACAACTTGCCGAGCTTCTAGGAATCAAGAGAGAATATCTAGACATTTATCTGGCAAAGAATCCCACTTTTAGAGGCTATCCTATAGCAGAAGAATAGACAGGAGGCCGAAGGATGTATGCAATAGCAACCTGCAAAAACAGAAAACAAAAGCAGTATTTCAACCAGGACGTTTCCTGGGAGGAATTCACAAAAAAACTGCTCTTCACAACCAGAACGAAAGAAACGGTGGAAGAGTACAAGAACATGACGAAGGACCAACAATCTAATATCAAGGACGTCGGTGGATTTGTAGCCGGAGAACTAAAAGACGGCAGACGAAACAATCAAAGCGTTCTATCACGTAGCATGATCACATTGGATGCTGACTTCGCAGACAAAGACTTTTTAGACTTGATCCGAATAACGTGCGACTTTTGCAGCGTGATCTACTCAACGCATAAGCACACACCGGAAAAGCCTAAATACAGATGGATCATCCCATTACAAAGAGGGGTGTCACCTGAAGAATACGAGGCAATCGTTCGAAGGATTGCAAGTACAATCGGAATGGAATACTTCGACGATACAACGTATCAGCCAGCAAGAATGATGTTCTGGCCTAGCACCAGTAAGGACGGGGAATACATCTGTGAACAACTAGGAGACAGAAACGCGTACCTGAACCCAGATGACATCCTGGCGCAGTACAGAGACTGGCATGACATCAGCTACTGGCCTCGCTCCAACAGAGAGACAGAACTGCATCACAGCGACATAAGACACCAGGAGGATCCTTTATCTAAATCCGGATGGATTGGTGCCTTCTGTAGAGCCTACACGATCCAAGAAGCGATTGAGAAGTTCATACCAGAGGAATACACGCCGACAGAGGACCCGAACCGCTGGACCTATGCGAATGGTTCCACAGCCGGAGGCTTAGTTATATATGACGATAAGTACGCCTACAGCAACCACAACACAGACCCGACAGGGCAGCAGCTATGCAATGCCTATGACCTTGTAAGGATACACAAGTGGCCAGACGATCCAGCAAGTACAGAGCACATGCTCGAACTAATGGAACACGACGAGGGCACCCGGAAGCAGCTGATCGAAGACAAGAAAGAACAGATTCACGAGGACTGGGACGACTTCAAGGACGACACCGCGAGGGGTTCGCAAGGGGTAGAAGACAGTAAAGAAGAAGTAAACGAGGACTGGCTGGATGCCATGGACATGGACAAGAAGGGAAACTTCAAGCCAACTACAGACAACATAGTCCGCATACTTTTAAACGATCCAAAACTTAAAAATGGGGTTGGAGGCAATGACCTATTCGCACAGAAACCCGTCAAGAAAGGAAGCCTGCCATGGTGGAACTACAACCCAAGCGACCCGACCTGGACGGATACGGACGACGCAAGCTTCAGATATTATCTGGAGAAGAAATACAACATTGTCGCCAAAGGAAAAGTGGATGACGCCATAGCCTACGTTCAGGAGAGAAACAGCTTTCACCCAGTACGAGACTATCTAGACACACTAGAATGGGATGGCGTACCTAGACTAGACACGCTATTTATAGACTATCTAGGAAGCGAGGACTCCGAGTACAGTAGAGCGGTCGCAAGGAAAGCTTTTACCGCAGCCGTGGCCAGAATCTACACGCCAGGATGCAAGATGGATTATATGCCCGTACTCGTAGGACATCAGGGCATAGGAAAGAGCCACATGCTAAGCATCATGGGCGGAGATTGGTTCTCAGATTCAATCACAACGATTGCAGGAAAAGAAGGATACGAAGCTTTGCATGGATCATGGGTGATTGAATGGTCCGAATTATCTGCAGCCAGAAAAGCCGATATCGAGTCCATGAAGCAGTTTATAAGCAAAAGGGACGATCGATACAGAAAAGCCTACGCAAGGAGAGTTACAGACAACCCGAGACAGTGCGTGTTTTTTGGAACTACAAATGATGATGAATTCCTAAGAGACTACACAGGAAACCGAAGATTCTGGCCGATAAATACGGATATATCGAAAGCGAAGAAAGTCGTGTTTGATGATCTACCAAAAGAACGAGACCAGATCTGGGCCGAAGCCAAGCAGAGATTCAAGGACGGAGAAAAGCTATTCCTTCAGGGCGAAGCTTTGACCGGAGCCGAACAGATGCAGAAAGAGCACACGTTTACCAGTGTCCGAGAAGATATGGTCCGTGACTATCTAGATAGAAAACTACCAGAGGGCTGGAAAGATATGGACTTATACGCCAGAGTCCAATGGTTGGAAGACCCGAAGAACAAGGGAGAAGACATCAGAGACTGCGTAAGTTTACTCGAAATTTGGTGCGAAGTTTTAAATGGCGCAAAGAATAAATTTACACCCGTGGACCAGAGAGAGCTCAAGGCGATCATGGAAAGTTTAGGATGGAATAAAGGACCAGCGCCAAGACAAAGGGGAGCCTGTTATGGCAAACAACGGGTTTATTTGAACCCTAAATTCACGTGGGAAAACAGGAACCATATTTAGGTAACGCTGGAAACGGTAGCAAAAAAACACAAGGCAACTAAGGAAACGGACATGGAAACGCTAAAATCGTAGAGTGTTTCCAGGGAATCACCGCATAAAATAAGGCTTTCTAAGCTATTGGAAACAGTAGAAACAGAAATATTACTAACTTAATGAGTATATATAATATAGCGTAATACAGTACATGTGCATGTATATGCGCGCGAGAAAATATAGTATATATATAAAGAGTTTGAAAGGCGTTTCCGAACGTATCCGTTTCCACCCCTAAAAATCAACAAGAAAAGGAGACACAGAAATGGAAAGAAATCACATCAGAACATATCGAGGTTTTATGGTAGAAATAGACGCAAGAGTCAACCAGGGAACAATGGACCGATACGGAATCCAAAATCAGAGCCTGGTCGCTATGGAAGAACTATCAGAACTACAAAAGGCTGTATCTAAACTGGTACGCTATCCAGAAGAAAGAACAAAGCCTTTTGATTTCAAAGGACTAAGAAATAATCTAATCGAAGAAATGGCGGATGTATTGATTTGTATGGATCAGCTTATCGAGTATTATCAAATCGAAAGACATGAGATTCAAGAACTTATTCAAGCAAAACAGGAAAGACAAGCTAAAAGGCTAGAGGAGGAATAGAGCATGAAAGAAAATAGAATGTATATCAAGTGCGACCGATGCGGAAAAGAAACATCAGTCGGAATCGAAAAGAGCAAGATTGAAAACGGAAAAACAATCGAGACCTGGAAAGGACTTCCAGACGGATGGATCACAACAATTGACAACAAGGATTTGTGTCCAGAATGCGCCGAGCGGTACCGCGAACTTCAAAAGAAGTTCTTCCAGAAATGATAGAAAATCAAGTAGAAAATTACCTGATCAAAAAGGTATCAGCACTAGGCGGTAAAGCTTGGAAGTTTGTAAGCCCAGGAAACGCAGGCGTGCCCGATAGATTGATCACATATAAATCAAAGGCTTTCTTTGTAGAAGTAAAAAGGCCAGGCGGTAAGCCTAGAGCCCTACAAAAAGCCACAGTAGCCCAAATACGGGCAACAGGTATGAAAGTATACTGCATCAGCACAAAAGCCCAGGTGGACGAATTAACAAATCTGATGCGGTCTGGAATCATACCGGAGGAACGACACTTTGACAGAATTTAAACCGCATGACTATCAAAAGAAGGCTATCAACTTCGGACTGGATCATAAGAAGTGCGGCCTTCTTCTTCCAATGGGAGCCGGAAAGACTGTAACCACACTAACGATCATCAGCCTTCTAAAACTAATCGACACAGAAAAAGTTCTGATCATAGGCCCTGTGCGCGTAATAAAAAGCACGTGGCCCGAAGAAATAGAAAAGTGGAGTCACACTAAGGACTTGAGCTATTCAATCATAGCAGGCACTCCAAAGCAACGTGAGAAAGCACTGCAACAAAAGGCAGATATTTACCTCATAGGCAAAGAGAACGTAACCTGGCTAGTAGACAACAAGTACTTTGACTTCGACATGGTAGTGATTGATGAATTATCAACTTTCAAGAATCCAAAAAGCCAGAGGTTCAGAGCCCTAAGAAAAGTTATGCCGCTAGCTGACAGATTTATAGGCCTAACCGGAACACCAGCGCCGAAAGGAATCCCGGACCTTTGGAGCCAGATATATCTAATCGACCAGGGAGAAAGATTAGGTCGAACACTAACTCAGTTTCGAGAAAGATATCTAACTCCAGGAAGAAGAAACGGGATGATCGTATACGATTGGAAGCCAAGACCAGACGCAGAGGAAAGAATTTACAAGAAAATAGGTGACGTATGCATGAGTCTGGATCAGGCAGACTGTGCCAAACTTCCACCAGTTTTGTACTTGAAAAAATCAATCGAGCTACCTCAAAAAGCGATGGCAGAATACCACGCTTTCAAACGTGAGAAGGTTCTGGAACTAGACAACAACGAATCATTGCTAGCAGCCAACGCTGGAGTGCTATGCGGTCAGCTGCTACAAATGACATCAGGAGAAATCTATAAACGCGATCAGCTAGGAAATAAGCTCGAAGAAGTAGCAACCCTTCATGCGGCTAAACTTGAGGCACTAGATGACCTGATCGAATCCGCGAACCAGAACCCAGTGATGGTGTTCTATTACTTCAAACACGAGCTGAAACGAATCAAAGAACATCTAAAGAAACAGAACCTGGAAGTCCGCAGTCTTGAGAACGAGGACGACGTTCGAGACTGGAACGACGGAAAGATAGACGTGCTACTCCTTCACCCAGCAAGCGCAGGACATGGGCTTAACCTTCAGCGTGGTGGACATATCGCAATCTGGTACACACTTCCAAACTGGAACCTTGAACTGTATCAGCAGGCAAACGCCAGAATCTACAGACAAGGGCAGAAACAAAACGTGACAATTTATCAGATCGTAGCTAGAGGCACAGTAGACGAGGATATGCTGGATGCACTAGAACACAAGAACATAACACAAAAAGCCTTAATCGAAGCCTTAAGGAGGTAAAACATGACTTACGACGAATTAATTCCAGAACTAAAAACGGTGCGCTACTGCTGCCACCGTTTGATTGAATTGAATCAGGAATTGGAGGTACTAAACCATCAGACAACAGGCCTTGCAAAGTCTGGAGGAATCGAACTGACTGCAGAACAGAAAAGAAGCAAGTGGCCTATGCCGACATATCAGCATCAGTACCACAGCCCACTCGGACTCTTCGAAGAGATATCAGCCAAAGAACAAGAACTGCATCACTTCCAGAAAAGACTGACGGACCTAAGATGGACAGAACTTCTCGATCTGCAAGACCAGAACATTCTATGGGATCTGTACATTCATAGAATCAAGGCTGAAGAAGTTGCTGAAAAATACGGGTACACAAGACGGGGACTATATAAACATCTAATGGCGGAAGTAAAAAAGCTCACTAAAAACTAAAGAGTTCCCACTGTGTACCACATTAAAGTGGTATATTAGTACTTGTAAAAGAGGACCGGTAGAAAAAGGCCCTCTTTTCTTTTACCCGGAGCGTCCTCCTTTATAAAAAACGAGTGCTTTCCAGACAACGTCAAACGTCAGCTACGACAAATCATGGACATTAATTTTATTTTCTTTTCAGCGCTCCGGGTAATCATAGACAACAAAGAAGCCTTAGAAGCTAAACAGGATAGACCTCTCATTGGAGAGAACCCTGAGCTGCTAACGCTTCTTTTTTAATACAACAGAGGTGAACACACATGAACATTACAGACATAAGAACATGCGACCTGAAGCCTTACGAGAACAACCCACGACTCAACGAAGATGCCGTCGATTTAGTCGCAGCATCTATAGACGAGTTCGGATTCAAACAACCGATTGTGGTGGATAAAGACCTGATCATCATTGCAGGACACACGAGATGGAAGGCAGCACAAAAGCTAGGCCTTGAGACAGTGCCGTGCATCCAGGCCGACGATCTAACACCAGCACAGGTGAAAGCCTACCGATTGGCAGACAACAAAGTCGCGGAAGCAGCACAATGGGACCTTGACGCTTTACAGTTTGAACTGGAAGAGCTAGACAACATGGACTTTGATATGGAGCCTTTCGGATTTGAGACAGAAACATTCGACGAACAAATCGCAGAGGACGACAACTTCGAACCAGAGATTCCGGAAGAGCCAACAACCAAAAGAGGACAATGCTGGATGCTAGGAAGGCACAGATTAATGGTCGGAGACAGTACCAAACGCCAGGATGTAGAAAAGCTTTGCAGCGACGCTACTATGGATATGGTCGTAACTGATCCACCGTATAACGTAGCCTTAGGGCAACACATGAGACCAAGCGAAGCCAAGCAGCTACACCGAAGAACCGACGGACTGGTCATTGATAACGACTCATGGGAAGACGACGAGGGATTTATCGAGTTTTTAAGAGTGGCCTTCGAGAACATGACAGAACAGCTCAAGGCTGGCGGAGCCTTCTACATTTGGTACGCATCCATGCAGAGCAAGAACTTTCTGGAAGCTGCAGAACGCGCAGACCTAAACATCCGACAAACCTTGATCTGGAACAAGAACACATTCGCACTAGGAAGACAAGACTATCAGTGGAAGCATGAGCCATGCCTTTACGGATGGAAAGATGGCGCAGCCCATTACTTTGTCAACACCAGAAACCTTGTAACCGTACTCGAAGACACAGAGAACCTGGACATTGACAGCATGAAGAAGGATGAGCTTAAAGACCTTCTAAAATCAATCCTGGGGGGGTGCAAGGACACAACGATTCTGGACGAGAAGAAGCCCACGAAATCCGATCTGCATCCAACCATGAAACCAATTCCACTGATTGCAAGACAGATCAAGAACAGCAGTCGAACTGGAGAAAACGTATTGGACCTATTCGGAGGTTCAGGCTCCACGCTTATGGCTTGCGAACAGCTAGGACGGAGGTGCTTCATGATGGAGTATGATCCACACTATGCCGATGTAATTATCAAGCGCTGGGAAGATTACACCGGAGAACAAGCGGAGCTAATCGAGGATGCCGGCTAAAGGACTAGCTGGACGTACAAAAAGCGAAGCGGCCAGACAGCGCAAAGACCCCATGCAAAACCTGAAGCCGTTCACGAAAGAGAATGCAGCAGAGATGGGACGCAAGGGTGGAGCCGCAAGCCAGAAAGTCCAGAAAAAGAAAAAGAAGCTGAAACAATGCCTGGCAGCAATCCTAGAGTTGGAGCCAAGCGAAAGAAACAAAGAAAAGCTAATCGACATGGGTCTAGAGGATGAGGAGCTCAGCAATCAAATGCTTTTAGCCGCAACCATGTTCAACAAAGCTACACGCGGAGACGTAAGGGCTGCAGAATTCATTCGAGACCTTACAGGACAGCAACCTGTCACAAGCCTAGACAGAGCCAGAACGAAGCTAATGAATGCACAGGCTGAACAGATCAAGAAACAAGGAGACCCTTCTAAAGAGTTAACTAAACTTGACCTTTTACTTAGAGCTATGGACACCGTAGCCGGAGACGATAGTGGAACTAACTGAGAAACAAAAAGAGTTCTGGAATCATAAACCGAGCCGCTGGAACATAAAAGAAGGGGCTACACGTAGCGGAAAGACATGGCTGGACTATTACATCATCCCGAAACGGATTCGAGCTATAGAGGGCCTTCCAGGCCACGTGTTCCTCATAGGAAATACAAAGTCGACACTTGAAAGAAACGTTCTAGAACCCATGCGAGAACTATACGGGCCAGAACTAGTTGGAAGAGTAAGACCAGACAACACTGTGCGACTATTCGGTCGTAACTGCTATGCGATAGGCGCAGACAAAGAAAGCCAGGTTACAAAGATTCAAGGGGCCTCAGTAGCGTACTGCTACGGGGATGAAGTCGTAACCTGGAATAAGAAAGTATTTGACATGCTAAAGTCCCGTCTAGATAAACCGTATAGCTGCTTTGACGGAACCTGCAACCCGGACAACAAGAACCATTGGTTTTTAAAGTTTCTAGAATCAGGAGCCGACATCTTCCGACAGAAATATACGATTGAAGACAACCCGTTTCTGCCGCAGGAATTCGTGGAAAACCTGAAGCTCGAGTATAGAGGGACGGTCCTATACAACAGATACATACTAGGAGAATGGTGCAACGCGGAAGGGCTACTCTTTCCACAGTTTGCCGATAATCCAGACGAGTGGGAAGTCAAAGGAGAACTCCCACTTTTTAACATGATCAACATAGGCCTGGACATAGGTGGAACACGTTCACACAGTAGCCTGATCGTAACCGGAATCACGGCAGACCTTTCTGAGATTGTAACCTTTGCAGAACGTAAAGTCGTACACGCTAAAGGAACTATAGATGCCGAAAGACTTTGCACAGAGACAGTCGACCTGATCAGAGCTTTATGGATTCAAGGCTTCGTGGTGTCCACAGTTTTTGTCGACAACGCCGAGCAGGTAATCCTGAACAGTATACGAGTAGCCGTGCAAAGGGCAGGCTTTCCAACTAACGTGATGGATTGCCGCAAGATAGACGGAAAGACAAGGATTCTGACCTACAACATGCTGCTGAACAGACACAAGATGAAGTTCCAGGCAGTACCTATGGTGGTCGAAAGTTTGAGCACAGCCCTATACGACACAAAATCGAAGGAAGACAAGATTCTGGATGACTTTACGACCGACGTCGATACATTCGACGCCCATTTTTACAGCTGGTCGACATTCATGGACCTGATCACAGGAAGGAGTACTTAAATGAAAGTTTTATTCACAATACTAAAGGACTTAGGATATCCTGTGAGCCAGGAAGTCCAAGACTACTACAACAAAATCCAATTCTGGAACGATTGGTGGAAAGGCTACGTTCAAGATTTTCATAAATACGAGATCAAGAACGAAAACGGAAACAGTCGCCAAGTAAAACGCAAACAGATGAGAATGGCTAAGAAAATCTGCGAAGACTGGGCCGATTTACTTTTGAATGATAAAACCAGAATCCTGGTAGAGTGCAATGAACATGGAACTGACGCCACACAAGAATTCTTGACCGGAGACAAAGAGGACCAGAACGGCGGAGTTTTAGGAAACAGCAAGTTCTGGAAGCTAGGAAACAAAGCGGTCGAGAGAGAATTCGCACAAGGCACTGTGTGCTTCTATTTGCAGCTTGTAAACCCAACAGTAAACAAGGGGCAGCTAAGTGCCCAGAGCGTACAAATCAAAGCTATCAAGGACGCGCAGAAAATCGTGCCGTTAACCTATGACGAGGAAGACATTTCAGAAATCGCATTAGCTAGCGAGTATACACAAAACGGGGAGCGTTTTATGTACATCCAGGTCTTCAAGCAAGAGCAAGAAGGCTACCAAATCTACAACCATTACTTCAAGATCAGCAATGTGGCAGGAGACACTGTAGGCTATGAAAGAGTATCAGCACCACACGGCGAAGCAATCAGTTACAAGCTACCTTGTAAACCTTTTGTGATCCTAAAGCCCAATATTGAAAACAACATAGCAGACGTGCCACTTGGGATGTCAATCTACGCAAACGCAATAGACATGCTAGAAAGCTGCGACTTGGCATACGACAATCTATTCATGGATACCTTGCTAGGAAAGAAAAAGGTTTTCATGGATCAGGCATTATTCAGCATGCAGCCAACAGCCTACGCGCTAAACGATAAGGGTGAACGAGTACCAGTAAGGCAAGAACCAGACGTCGGCGCAACTTTGGAGAAATCTCTATATGTAAGTACAGGAACACAAGTAAGCCCAGACAAGCCTCGACTTTTTGAGGAATACAATCCAAGCCTTCGAGTTGACGAGAACAAAGAGAACGTTCAATTCAATCTAAATCTTTTATCAAGTAAATGCGGACTTGGGCAAAACCGATACCAGTTCAGTATCCAGAACATGACCACAGCAACTCAGGTTCGTGCAAGCAACAAAGAGCTAACAGAAAGCGTCTGGAAGCAGCGTATCGCAATCCAGGACGCCCTTACAGAGCTAACGAGATCGATTATCATTCTAGGCAAAGAGAAGTGCCACATATCCGGGCTTGATCCAGACGTTCGCATCACAATTCAATTTGACGACACTATGTTCTCGGACGAGGAAGCGGAACGCCTAAGAATGCTTCAGGAAATCTCGGCCGGCATCCTACAGAAATGGGAATATCGCGTCCGATATTACGGAGAGAACGAAGAAACAGCCAGAGAGATGACTGGAGAAACAGAGAACCCGGCAGACAGAATTCAAAGTATGTTCTTCCCGCAAGAAGGAACACAAATCGAAGAGGGGCCAGAGGGTGAGGCCTAATGCTAGAACCGAACTACCTGCAGAACGTAGGTGACGACCTAGAAAAGCTATATCAGGAACTGGCCACAGAAATACTGGTGGACATAGCGGAGCGGATCAAGATGAATCAGGACGCTATGACAAGCACAACGGAGTATTTAAACAACAAACTAAAACAACTCGGTTTACAGCAAGACTGGATTAACAAAAGACTAGCTGAGATACTTCACACTTCCGAAGAAAAAGTCGACCGGATCATGCAACAGAGTGCCTATAAAAGTATCCGCGACACATTCGACAGACTAGAGGCTGGAGGATACGACACAAGCGACTTAGAATTTTCGGATCAGATCAAAAAAGGAACATCAGCACTGTGGGGAGACATCCAGAACCTTACAAGGACCACAGCTCAACTGGCTAGCGACACCTTTATGAGATACTACGACATGGCTTATCTTCAGGTATCAAGCGGAGCCTATTCTTTGGATCAAGCAACCGCAAACACAATAGACAAGCTATGCAGAGAAGGCCTAACAAAAGTATCCTACCCAAGCGGTGCTCAACGATCAATCGAGGCGGCCGTTCGATTGGCAGTACGAACCGCAGTAAACCAGAACGCCCTGGCTTGCGAGAAATCAGTCATTGATGAGCTAGATATAAATCTAGTACAGACAAGTGCTCACATGGGAGCCAGACCAAGCCACGCAGCCTGGCAAGGAAAAGTGTTCTGGGTAAACTATCCGGAAGGAAATTACGAGAACTTTTATGAAGCCACAGGATATGGAACAGGCGCAGGACTTGGCGGGTGGAACTGTAGGCATTCATTTACCGCATACTTTCCAGGAATAAGCGAAGATTACAACAAACCTGTAAATCCTAAAGAAAATGACAGAATATACCAGATGGAACAAAGGCAAAGGTCCTACGAAAGAAACATGAGAAAGTGGGACAGAGAGCGACGTGTGAAGGCCGCAGCAGGGCTAGACACGACGAAAGAGGACTACTGGTATAAATACAACAAGATGAGACTGAAGGAGCTTGTGGACGCTTCTAACGGGTATCTGAAACGAGATTACTCAGCTGAGAAGATAGGCGGAACAAAAGGCAGACCTTACAAGCCTGTAAGAAAGCCAAAGAGACGCGTTTCTTCATCACCAAGTTATAGCAGCCTTGGTGAAATTGATCCTAAAAAATACGGGGACCCTGAAAACTTAAACACAACTAAAACGATATTCACTGATGAAAGAGCAATGCACATAAAAGAAAGGCATCCAGATATATATGATCTTGTTGTAAAGCACGCAAAAGATATACTGGAAGACCCGGATGCGACATATCTTGAAGAAGGCAGAGAAGATACAGTGTGGGCGGTTAAACAGATAGAATCAGATTCAGGAAAAAGCGTACAAATGGTAGTCAAGCTATCACAAGGGCAAGAAAACGAGGGAAAATACAACTCCGTGATTACTGCATATACTATCAGATCAAGAAGAATCGAAAACAAAGCGAAAAACGGAAAGCTAAAGTTGCTTTACAAAAAGTAAAAAAGATGCAATACTGTGTGTACAGAAAGTATTCGAAGTGGGTAAATGATGCAACTCACACGCCGAAGTGGCCAAAAGGGAACCCGGGTACGCATCACCGGGCGAATACTTACTGTATAGAGCCGTGCTAGAAATAGCGCGGTTTTTTAGCAGATAGGAGGCAGAACATGTCGGAAGACTTCAGAACGATATACAAAATTCTATTAACTCTGCAGAAATCAATGGACTATGAGGTTGTAGACATCCGAAGACTTTCAGCGGATAACTTAGGCATCACAGAACCAAAGAGAAAAGCACTTCTAGGCATGCTACTGAAAAATGGATACGTTGAGGGCTTCCAGGTGATCCAATACATAGGAGACCCAACACCAAACATTGAAGGGCTAGAGGGTATCAGGATAACACTGAAGGGGCTAGAATACCTAGAAGAGAACAGCTTGATGCAGAAAGCCGCAAGACTTGCAAAAGGAATTGCGGAAGTACTATAGAACACAACTAAACAAGGACAAGAACCGTGCTAGGAATGGCGCGGTTTTTATTATGCCCTAAGCACGGCATATAAAAGGCTTGAATACCCCTCGGCACGGGATATAAAAGGCCGGACTCGATACTGGAGTGAACCAGATATAAAAAACGCAGGAGGACAAAAATGGAGTTTTTAAAAGAAATCTTAGGTGAGGAATTGTACGCACAGGTTGCAGCTAAGCTAGAAGGAAATAAAGACGTAAAATTAGCGAACCTTGCCTCAGGAGACTACGTCTCGAAAGCAAAATACGAGAGCGACATGCAAGCTAAAGAAACGCGCATTCAAGAGCTTACACAAAGCGTCAAGAATTTTGACGGAGTAGACGTAAAACAACTACAAAAAGACGTCAACGACTGGAAAACAAAATACGATCATGACTTGGAAGAAACAAAACGTGACAGCGCAATTCGTCTAGCTATCGCAAAATCTGGAACCTTATCTGAAAAGGCCTTGATGGGATTACTAGATAAAGACAAGATCAAGTTTGATAAAGACGGAAAATTAACAGGACTTGACGAACAAATCGAAGCTATCAAGAAAGAAGACAGCTTCTTATTTAAGGCGGCAGAGCCAAACAAGCCAAAAGGTGACGATGTAAAACTTGATGGAAATCACGGAGGAAGTCCGAAACCAGAGGCACCAACAACTCTAGCCGGCGCAATTTCAGAATACTATAAAAAATAGGAGGAACTAAAAGATGCCAATTACATTAGAGCAATCAAAAGTCGGTTTAGCCGATCACGTAGACCAGCAGGTCATTGATGAGTTCCGCAGGGACTCTTTTATTTTGGATCGTTTAACTTTCGATAATGCAGTATCACCAGGAACAGGTGGCTCGACATTAACTTATGGCTATTTGCAATTAAAAACACCATCAGTGGCTGAAGGTCGTAAATTGAATAGCGAATACTCAGCAGGAGAAGCCGTAAAGACTCAGAAAACTACAAACTTAAAAATCTTCGGTGGAGCTTACGAAGTAGACCGTGTATTAGAAGACACAGCAGCAAGCTCAGAAATTGCATTCCAATTAGCTCAGAAAATCATTGCAGTAAAGAACAAATTCCACTATGACTTCATTAACGGAAAGTCAACAGCCAAAGGAACTGCTGCAACAGATAACACAAGCTTTGACGGTTTGGATGCATTAGTAAAGGGAACAAATACGGAAGAGAAAAACGCAGCTGCAGCCTTTGACTTGTCGACAGCAGCAAAGATCAAAGAAAACGCAGACGCCTTCACTTTTGCGTTGGATTCTTGGCTATCAACTTTCTCTGTAAAACCAGACGCTTTATTAGTAAACCGCAAGACAGCAACTGTTTTAAAAACAATCGCTAAAATGCAAGGATACTATACAAGATCAGAGAACAGCTTCGGTCAAGGCGTAGACAACTACGACGGAATTGCAATCGTTGACATGGGAGAATACTACAACGGAACTAAATCTGTAATGTGCGTACCTATCGACGACTCAACAGGAACAACAAGCATTTACGCTGTAAAATTCGGATTGGATGCCGTGCACGCAGTAAGTCCACAAGGACAGAAAATCATCCGCCAATACATGCCAAACTTAAGCGAACCTGGAGCCGTTAAAAAAGGAGAAGTAGAAATGATTGCTTCTATCGTTTCAAAAGATACAACTAAAGCCGGTGTATTCCGTAATGTACAAGTAGCTCCTGTCGCAATGTAAGGAGATAAAACATGATCCTAAGCTTTGAGGAATACACAGCCTTAGGTGGAACGCTACTGGATGAAGTAGAATACGCACAGATAGAACCAAGAACCGAAAGCCTTCTAGAATCCTACATTCGAGAGAAGATTCCATACTGGAAAGTTCAGGCTTTGGAAGACTACGACATGGAGCTAAAAAAAGCAATCCTATACCAGATTGACTTCATAGAAGCACACGGCGGCATGGATTGCTTTGTAGGTTCTAGCGATATGAACTTCACAGGCGCAACCACAAGCGGTTTCTCGTATTCCGTAGATAATGCAAAAACGATAAGGTTCCATGACATACCCTTATCAAGCCTAGCAGTATCAGAGCTCGACTACCAATTACTCAAAGCAGGACTAGCCTGCCCGGCGGTATGGTAAAAAGCCCGAGATGGCTTAGGCCGCACACAATAAAAGTCATGAACATTCTAGGAGAAGAAAACCTGGAAGAAACTACGTCAACAGTAACGGTCCAACACGTAAAGGTTTCCAAGACAAAGGCCCGGACTTATGGACAGACGGGCGCCAGTAATTCCGATACGATCCTCATAACGATAGACGTGAACGATTATAAGGCGGACAAGGTTCTAGTTCCCCCTTCAGAATTTAAGACGCCAGACAAGCAGTTCACGCTCAGAACCGGGGACCGTATCGAAGCACACGGCGACATTTACGAAATCACAAATGTGAATATTCTAAATCCCTTGAGAAACACACCAGAATTCATAGAGGTAACATGTGAGTGAGTATCATCTAAAAGTTATAGTCGATATCCCGGTGGCACAGCTACAGGCCCGAGGAACGAAAGCGCTCCGACGATCCAGATTGAAGCTGAAGCAGCTTATCGTTCAAGACACGAACAAAAACGTGCCTATCGGAAAAGGAACGCTGAGAACATCAGCTTTAAGATGGGCGGCACAGGATAACGATTGGATCATATGGGACACACCATACGCACACTTTCAACATACAGGAAGAGTGATGATCGGAACCCATAGCCACAGTCCATGGGCCAAGCATGGAGAAACAAAAGTCTATACAACTCGAAATTTGAGCTATAGACAAGGAGGTTCGGAGTGGTGGCCTAAAACATTGAGAGCAAGAAAGACTGCCTGGATGGAAGGCGCTAAAAAGTTTTTTAAGGAGGAATTCAGATGAGTGAAAAGAAGATCATAAAGCTGGAAGACGTAAAACAGATTGAAGACGGATTGTACAATTTCTTTTCTTCAATCAATATCAACAACATACCGTGGTGCCTGGAGTACTTCAATGACTCCAAGCACACCGCCTTACTTTTCAAAAGTAGTGGCTACACGGAAGAAATAGAACACTATCTGGGCGGTGGCTACAGGGCTACTTACCCATTTGAAATTTATATTCGAGCAAGTAGAAAGGACACGAAAGCACGTCTGGACTTATCCAGAATCCTGTATGCACTAGTACAGGCACTCGCGGAAGAAGAGACGCAAGGTTTTCCAAATCTCGTGCTAGACGAAGCAAAACCGCAAGAGGTCGCACTCACAACGCTACCTTCAGACTACACGGGAGAAGAGGCCACGCTTTCAACTTTCTATTGCTCTATGACATTAACCTACGAAAAGAAAGGAAGGTTTGAATAATGGCAGCAGAACTACCAAACAGAGAATTAAAGGTCGAAGATAACCTACATTACGTCAAATTCCCAAGCTCAGATGGCTACGTTCTAGCCAGCAAGGGATTGACAAACTGGGAGCAAGCCTTGAACGCTACAACAGACGACGGGGTGCAATATATCGGAGAAGCAGGAAGCCAAAGCCAGGTTACAGGCTACGCGCCTACAGTAGCCTACGAGGGCCGAGCGTATCCAGGGGATGCATTTAACTACTGGGTATACTTGCAAGGTAAAGAACAGAGAGTCGGTTCTACTTTTGAAGAGATCGAAGTGGAAACGTGGAACGAGAAAACACCTAAATCTGGGGACTTTGTAGCATATCAAAGAATCTATGAAGTGCAGCCAGATAACCCAGGAAGCGGAGAGGCCGGAGGCAAACTAATGTGCTCTGGAACATTTGCACAACAAGGCGATCAGGTACCGGGAACGTTTAACCTTAAGGCGAAAACATTTACCCCGGACAACGCTACAGAATAAAGCACTTAACAACATAAGGAGGACATCATGGAACTAAAGTTACAAAAGCAATTATTTAAAGATATCGAAATCGACGGACACAGATTCAGAGTCGATGTAAAGGACACTTCTAAGATTGAAGCCCTAGAAAATTGGGCAACAGAACAGAATGCACTTAGCAAATTTGGAAAAGAATCACTAGAGGACTGCCCTGCTTTGATTGATAAGATTCTAGGAGATGGAGCCTTTGAGACTTTATTCAAAGGGTACGAAGGAAGCTCGGCACAGTTTGAACTTTGCTTCACATTGCACAGCATCTTCCAGGATGAATTTTTAAAGGATCAGCAGGCAAAAGTCGCAGAAGAAGAAAAGAAAAATCTGGACAAAATCGACAAGCTTTGCGAATCTATGGACAAGTTTAACAGAACATTAGAATACGCAGACAAACGATATGGAGGAAGAAATGCTGTGGCTAAAGAGAGAAGATCTTCCGGAAAACGTAGACGTTAACGGAACAATCTTCCCTATCTATGCAGACTTTAGAACCTGGGTCCGAGTTGACAGCGTTATACAAGATAACGCAATACCAGAGGAACTGAAGCTGCCCGTTATTTGTGATCTAATAGGAATCAACCCGTTCGCTTTTAAAGGCGATCAGAAAGACCTATGGAATGCAATAATGGGCTTTTATTTTTGCGACAAAAAGCCTAAAGAGTCTTATGCCAAGACAAACGGACGACAAGGCTATCGGTTCGAATACGATATGGACCTTATATATGCAGCGTTTAGACAGCAATACAATATAAATCTCTTGGACGCCAAACTTCATTGGTTCGAATTCAAGGCGCTTTTCAACGCTCTAAGCGACGATACTATGATCGTACGCGTTATTGAATACAGAACCAGAGACACTTCAAATCTTAAAGGAGAAGAGAAGAGTCACGCGCAGCGCCTAGAAAAGTATTACCGCCTGCCTGAGGACAAGGGACCAGAAAAGGAAAGAACACCGCAAGAAATAGAAGCAGAACTTCTGGCCAGATTAGAAACCTAGGAGGTTGAAAAATGGCATCAGGAGCTGATGGAACAATTAAAGTCAAATTAGGCCTTGACGACAGCGAATACAAAAGCGGCCTTAGCGGAGCGCATAAAAGTGCGGAAAGCTTCGCAGACAAAGTGAAGTCAACCTTCGTAGGTGCAACGGTATTCAAAGCCGCCAGCAAAGGTTGGGACTTAATATCTGGATCAATCGGAAAAGCAACCGCCCGATTAGATGCCATGCAAAAAGCTAAACAAGTTATAGGCGTTTTAGCAGGAAGCAGCAAAAAAGCTGCGAAGGTTGTAAATGAACTAAGTGATGCTGTAACGGATACCGCTTATGGCCTAGATACAACAGCCACTTCAACACAAAAGCTGGCCACATCAGGACTGGGCTTAGATAAATCTACTCGAATAGTAAAGGACATGATGGGTGCCGTTTCCTTCTATGGAGACGGAACCAATGAAACCTTGGCCAATACCGTAGACGCAATCGCAAAGATAAATGCCTCTGGTAAGATTTCAGCCGATCAGTGGCAACGTTTGACAGACGCAGGAATTCCTGTTTTAAAGATTTTCGCAGAAAAAACGGGAAAAAGTATGGCCGAAGTATCAGACGCTTTCTCTAAAGGCGAAATCAGTGCGCAGGAATTCAATGATGTACTGATGGACGCGCTAGAAAACGGAACTGAGACATTCCCAGCTGTAGCAGGAAAAGCCAAGGAAATGGCCGGAAGTTTTGCAACTAGCTTTTCAAATATGTCAGCACGTATCGCAATCGGTATAGCTAACATTATCGAGGCTTTAAACAATTTTTTAACAGACAGTGGCTTACCAAATATTCAAGGAATGATTGCTGGCTTTGGATCAGTAATCAGAAACGCCCTGAATTGGATTGCCGCAGAACTACCGAAAGCGCTGAATGCCATTAAGGATTTCTTCGCGCCAACAGCGGAAGCAATCAAAGCCGCAGCAGAAAAGATTCAAGAAGCCTGGAACAAAGTAAAAGACACGGTCAAAGAAAAGCTAGACCCAGGAGACTCACTGAACTTTATCAAAGACGCACTAGACAGGATCAAAGAAATTCTGCCTCAGATCGTAGAAAAAGTCGGAGAGTTTGCAGCCGCCTTCATTGAAAAATTGCCTGCGATTATAGACAAAGCAAAAGAACTAGGAGAAAAACTAAAAAAATTAGCTCCACTAATAGCAGCCGTAGCCGGAGCCTTTGCGACCTGGGAAGGACTCAAAGCTGTAAGTAATATCGCGAAAACAATCGGTGACGCTGGAAAGAAGATCAAGACATTCGGACATTTAGTATCACAAGGCTCTGGATTGATTGATGGCCTAGCCTACGCCGCATCATCAGGAACAGGCGTGATTGCAAGTATGGCCGAAGCCTTCACACTAGCCGGCGGAGGACTTTCTGGATTAAGCGCAGCTCTTGGAGTAATCGGTGGACCTATCACACTGGTGGTCGTAGCTATCGGAGCATTAGTAGCGGCTTTCGTATATCTTTGGAATACCAGCGACAGCTTCAGAGAATTCTGGATCAATCTATGGAAAGGCATAAAGGAAACCACGGGAAAAGTCGTAGACGGAATCGTGAACTTCTTTACTGTAACAATACCGCAGGCGTGTCAAAGCTTTATTGATGCAGCACAGAACCTGGCTACACAAGCAGTTCAATTTTTTACGGTTACCATTCCAAACGGCGTACAAAAGCTTGTGACGAACATTCAAACGTTTTTCGGTACAACGATACCTTACTGGATCGGATACGCCGTAGGATACATTTTAGGAAAGTTCGTAGAGTGGGGTTTAAGACTTGTACAATTCGCGACGCAAGACATTCCGCAGTTTATATCGAAAGTAGTGGATTGGTTTAAGCAGCTACCAGGCCAGATCTGGACTTGGCTACTAAACACAATCAACAAAACAGCTGAATGGGTAAGTCAGATGATCCAGAAAGCGATTCAGGCAGGGCGTGACTTTGTATCAAATGCGATCAACTTTATTTCACAATTACCCGGTAAAGTATGGACTTGGCTATCAAGTACAATCAGCAATGCTGCAAGTTTTGCAAGTCAGTTTGTACAGCAAGCGATTCAAGCAGGACAGAATTTCTTCAATGGAATTGTAAACAAGGTAAGAGAAATACCCGGTCAGATGCTATCTATTGGCTCGGATATCGTAGGCGGTATTAAACGAGGAATCAACAACGCATGGAGTGGATTGACTGGATGGCTTGGAAATATGGCCAAAGGCCTTATTGACGGCGTAAAAGGGGCCCTAGGAATCGGGTCGCCTTCAAGACTGTTCGCAGATCGTATTGGTAAATGGATTCCGGCCGGAATCACGCTAGGCGTAGAAAGAGCTATGCCAAAGGCTAAGGCCTTTATGGGACGCATGTCTAGCGATTTACTAGAAGCAGCTAACATGGACAGCCTAACTTCAAGATTGGCTTTAGAAGGCAATCCTGGAGGCCTAGGAAGCGGCTTAGGCAATACAGTCGTCTATCAAGTAGATCAGACTATAAATTCAGCGAAAGAGCTAAGACCTAGCGAAATCGCGCAAGAAACAGAAAGAATGGTTAGGAGGTTAGCATGGGCGTAACAGTAATATACACAAACAGCCTGGGGAAATCAGTTGAGTTCTCCGAGGCCTCAGGCATCCGACTAACAACACTAGACGGAATCTCTAAAAACGAGATCACTTTATCAGAATCAAGCGTTTCAAATCAAATAGGGACAACGGTGTCCGGGGCTTCTATTGAGCCCAAGGACATCACCTTAGAGGGACGCTTTAAATACAACGCAGACACAAGAAAAAAACTTCTAGCTGTAATCCTTCCTGGAGTATCAGCAACACTGCGTTATATCAACACAAGAGCCGGGGTCGACGTATACTGGAAGGTTGAACCTAAAACGACGCCAATCATCACACTCAATGAAACCTGGCAGAAATTCCAGATTGTATTGAGGGCTCCATTCCCATACGCAAGACGAGCAAAGGAAACAAAGGTAACCTTCCAGAGATTGAGGTCGCTCTTTAAATTTCCTCGCTCTTTTTCAAATACAGAGCCCTGGAAAATATCAGAAAAAATTTTAAGTCCACTGGTAACAGTCGACTATAAGGGGAGTATAAATACCGGTTTTCTTTTGACAATGAAAGCAGAGGCAAAAGTGAAGAATCCGAAAATTCTAAACGTGTTCACTCAGGAACACATATCCTTCGGACAAGTAGCAGACCTAGAAATGAATATAGGTGACGTGCTAGAAATAAGTACTTTTACAAACGAGCAATACTGCCACTTGATACGAAACGGAGAAGTAGAAAACATTTTCTGGATGACAGACTATGATTCCGAGTTTTTTCAGATTCAACCCGGAAGACAGGTACTGAATTATACAGCAGAGGAGAACCCCGGAAGCCTGGATGCGCTTCTACGGTTTGAAGAAGTACTGGCGGGGGTATAGATATGCACTATTATGTATACGACAGAGAAGGAAAACGACAAGGACCGCTCCAGAACATAACCAGCGTGCAATGGAACCCAAAATATTACGAAACAGGGAAAGCCGAAATTCATGTGGAATATACGGACTTCAATACAAGATATCTACAGAAATGGAACCGAATCGTTTGCAAAGAAAGAAACGAGATTCTCTTTATAGAATCCGTAGAAAGACTCGCAAAAGAAATTGTAGTACTCGGACACATGGACAATTTGGAGGACCGTATAAACCTCTATACTTTGACCGTTCGAAATGTAGAACAATCGCTGCTCGGTAATTTTGAAAAGAACAAGCGCGAATTGGATATAGTAATCGGAAAGAGTACAGGCCTTCCCGGAAAACTTGAGAACGCATCCGACACAACATACGACACGCTCAGGAACATGGCTCAGAAATACTGCCAGCTAGTAGGCTACGGGTATAGAGAAGTGCTAAAAGGGACTACACTGAATTACTTCGAAATATACACAGGATCAACAAAGAACAAGCTGAGGTTTTCAGACAGGCTTGGAAACCTAATCTCGCAAACTTTTATCGAGGATATATCAGGATACAAAAACTACGCTTTCGTGTATGGCGAAGAATCTGGATCAGGACGAAAAAGTGTGATCGTAGATCTTCGAACAAAAGAAGAGCCAAGGATGGAGTTATATGTGGATGCCCGAGATTTACAGTCTACATACAATGATGCCTCAGGAAACGAGCAAACCTATACGGAAGAAGAATATATCAATTTGCTAAAAGAGAGGGGCCTCAATAAGCTAGCAGAGGCTAGAAAAGGCTCTTCAAAATTTGAATTTGAAATTGATGCGGATGACAAGAAGGCCGTCCTTCAAAAGGACTTTGACCTAGGAGACGTGATACCGTGTCTCAGCTTTAAATTCAATTTATTTACGTTTGCAAGAATATCAGGCCTTAAGTTTGTAGAAGAGAGCAATTTACAGACGCAGGTCACTCTTGAACTAGAACTTATAGAGGTTCAAGAAAGCGCAACAAAAATGAAAGGAGGGGGCTCATGACAGCATACCCTTTAGACAATACGGAGTATCTGGCAGAAGATCTGCGGATGTTCCATGCTGGGAGAACACCTGGCCTTTTTAATATCACCGGTGAAGACTTCAAAGTAAAAATTGCCGGCGGTATGAATATATCAGTCAGTAACGGGCTCGCCTTTTTAAAGACATCCAGCGACGGAATAGGTGGTATCGTTTATTCGCCTAAAGACGAAACTACCCTGACAGCTACCGTCGCTACAAACTACACTAGATACGACTACGTGGCCATTCGATATGATAAGATCAGCAATTCATGCGTTCTTGTATATCAAGAAGGAACGCAGTCAATGCCTACGCCTATTCGAAATCTAGAACAATACGAGCTGATCATTGCGATTATAGCTTTAAAGGCATCAGCTGGAGAAATCACGCCAGAAATGATTCAAGACGTAAGACTTGACGAAAACTACTGCGGACTAACGGTTGATACTTTAACGCGAGTACCAACACAAGAACTATACGATCAATTCCAAAGTTTCTATGAAAGAATCCAGAAAGAAAATGAGGACACTCAATACGCCGAAAGCGAGAAATTCAGAAAATGGTTCGATTCTTTAGAAAAAACGCTTCAGGGGGATGTCGCAACGGCACTAGCTGGCCGCATTCTAAACCTTGAAAATATGCTTCTAGACAATCACATTTATACAGAGCTTCAAGTTGACGTGGACAACACTCTAACCGACGAAGAGGGCACAAATATATTTGCGGACTGGAAGTATCAGGTTCAGTAGGTAAGATCATGAGACAAGGGACAACACCAACTCTGGTCATTCACACATCAGGACTCGAGCTAGAGAAACTAACAAGTCTATATTTAACGATTGAACAGAACGGGACTATTTTAACAAAAAGAATGGAAGACCTAGTGATTGAGGAAAATACTGTGGCCGTAACGCTAACCCAGGAAGAGACACTTCAATTTATACCTGGACGATATCAGGTACAAATTCGAGCTACCACCGAAGAAGGAACGGTCATAGCTTCCCCAATTCTAACCCGTCCTGTTTTTCCGGTTTTATATAAGGAAATCATAGAATGATGAAAGATGAATTTAGTATCAATCTAGCCGAGGAAAACGAAAGCCTGGGGTTTGATTTCGAAGAGAAATACGTCGCAGGAACAAGCGACTACAACAAACTGAAAAACAAGCCAACTCTAAACGGTAAAGAGATCGTAGGAGCTATGGAAGAAGAGGACCCGACAGTTTCTGGATGGGCTAAAGAACCAACAAAGCCAAGTTACACGGCGGAAGAAGTAGGCGCAATAAAAAATGACGAGATCAAGGCAATCTCACTAGACGAGCTTAACAGCTTGTGGGAAGGAGTATAGACATGGCTACAGAATATCTGGACAAGGCAGGGGCGACCCTACTGGTCCAAAAGACAAAAGCAGAATTAGCAAAGAAAGTTGGTGCCGTAGACGGGAAAGGACTTTCAACAAATGATTACACCACGGAAGAAAAAAACAAGTTAGCTGGTATCGCATCAGGAGCTCAGGTTAACACGATCACAACGGTGAAGGTTAACGGAACAGCACTAACACCCGACGCCAGCAAAGCTGTGGACGTAACTACGCCAACCAAAACCTCGCAGCTTACAAACGACAGCGGATATCAGACTGCGTCACAAGTAAAATCTGCAATCAGTACTGCGGTTGGTGAAATTACACAGATTTCATATAGCAAAGTAAGTTCATTACCTGCTACAGGAGCAACCGGTGTTATTTACTTAGTAGCACATAAACATGGAACGCAGGACATCTATGATGAGTATATCTGGATGGCAGACTCAAGAACGTTCGAGAAAATCGGAAACACCGATATTGATTTAAGCGGATATGTAAAAAAAACCGATCTAACAGCAATCACGACAGACGAGCTGAACGCAATGTGGTCCGCAGCATAGGAGGTGAAAGCCTATGCTCGGTTTTAAAGATAAGGCAGCTATTAACTGGATCGTAACCAAGATAAAGGCGGTTACTACATCGCATAATAATCTAAATCAAATGGTGATGAATAATCACTTTACCACAAACTTGAACGCAACAAGCGCTCAAGATTTGATTGATGAAAAAGGAAATACAATCCTGGCCGATTGGTCTTATGAGGTCGCAAGTGGAGAAGTCGGCACGGATTGGAAGTATAAAGTCAAGGAGGAATAATACATGCCAGGAAAACAAGTCACGGAATTAGACACATTACCTAGTTTCACTGATAATAGCTTATTGCCTGTACACAATGGTGCAGGATTGAAAAAAGGTTTATTATCGCAACTAGCTGATTATTTAGGAAAAAAATTCAGTAATCCGAATTTATTGATTAATCCGGATTTTAAAATCAATCAAAGAGGTTCTGCGAACTATACAAGGAATGGATATACAGTCGATAGATGGAAGGTTACTAACGGAACTGTAAAGCCACAATCAAATGGCGTTACAGTGACATTGAATAACAAGGGACAACTTATCCAACCATTTGAAAATACATTAAGTGGAACGTATACGGCCACTATCAAAGTAACAAGTATCACAGGAGATTGTGTTTTATTCATAGGACAACATTCAGTTCAATTGAATAAAGCAGGAGTTTTCTCAATCACAGAAAGTGGCTCTATTAATGGAGTATCATTATATAAATCTACTGCAGGTACTTGTACAATTAATATTGAATGGATTAAGTTAGAGCAAGGACCAACTGCAACTGCATTTGTTGCTCCAAATAATGTAGATGAATTAGTAAAATGTCAAAGATATTTCATCTATCTACCATCGAGTATGGTTGGGTATAGATTTAATACTGAAATTTATGTGCATTTAGAGAATCTAGATAAATTGCGTACAGATGGAACAATCGGAATTACAGGAAATAATGATGATACAAATTTACTTTTTGGAGGTAATACTCTGCAAAAACTAAAAGTAAATGTAAGTGCTACATCTGTTAATCATGCGAAAAAGTTTGCAAAAGTATATTTAGACGGAATCACATCACCATATCATGATACAACTTTAGGGGTTGATATGAATTCAACCAAAATCTATGTTGACGCAGAAATTTATTAGGAGGAAGCTATGAACGAATATAAAGTATACGTATCCTTGTCAAACGGATACATCACATCTATTAATTCAGAAATCTTCTTATCAGAAGAAGAAATTCAAACGATGACAGAAATTGACAAAGGACAAGGCGATAAATACGCTCATGCTCAAAGCCAATACCTAGAAAAAGGATTAGTTGATGAACACGGAAGATATAACTATAAATTTGTAGAAGGTAAAGTGATTGAGGTTGCAGAAGGAGAAAAGCCAACAATCAAAGAACCAGAGCAACAAGCAACCGCACAGGATAAGATTGAGGCACAAGTCATGTACACGGCCATGATGACAGATACACTTCTAGAAGAAAGCGAGGCCTAGTTTATGTTTGAAAAAATCAAAAGATTCTATAATCTAAAATTATATACAGATAAGCAGGTAAGAAAGTTCTGCGAAAAAGGATTCATTACAGCAGATCAGTATAAAGAAATCACCGGAGAAACATACTAACACTGGAAATAAGAAGGAGCTAAAAAGCTTCTTCTTTTTCATAAATAGAAGGAGGTCCAGAATATGAGAAAAGGACAAAAACTTACAAAAGGCGGATATCAGCTTTTAGGATTTCCAATGGAGTACATGAATGTAACTCAAGGAAATAACGTAGGAACACACCTAGGAACAAACGCCTTAGACAACGCAGGAAAGGATACTGGAATCGATGAGACAATCGCACCATGTGACTGTCACCTAGTAGCCTATGACACCGCAAGAAACGGAAATGCCGTATTCCTAGAATCAGACAAGAAAGTTCTATTCAGAGACGGAACAATCGACTTTGCTACATTTATGTTTATTCACGACAATTACATTGAAGATATCAAGAGAGTAAAATACTTCAAACAAGGTGACACTTTCGGTGACGAAGGGACAACCGGATACGCTACCGGAAACCACAGCCATATGGAAGTCGCAAAAGGAAAATTTACGCATTGCTATGACCGCAACGCGCAAGGCACTTATCACCTTCCAAACAACGTGTCCGCAGATTTAGCATTCGTAACAGACGGAACTGTGATTTTAAATAAAGGATCATTCGCAAACTGGACAGATTCAAGTCACGTGCCATTCAATCAAGGAGGCCAGACTTCTACGGGATCAGCATCCGTGCTAAACGGTATCCCTTCTGACTTTGTATACGAAAAAGCTACATTCTATCCGGCTTGTACAATCAAGATCAGACGCGCGCCAAGCCTAAAGGGACAAGATACTGGCCTAACATATATCAAAGGGCAGCATGTAAATTATGACGGATACGTTCGTCGAGAAGGATACGTATGGATCAGCTGGATCGGTGGCAACGGAACACGACGCTGGATGGCCGCTGGAGAATTAAATTCGGCAGGAGTAAACGTAAAGCCATACGGAACATTTAAATAGAAAGGATCAGCAATAGAACACAATGAACAGGAGAATAAATAGAAGATACCAGACACCTCTACGCCCAGACTTTGCACATTTTCTAATTGAGGAACAAGGACTGAGCGACAAACAGAAAAAAGTTGTATACCAGCTAAGAAGCAAAACGCAAGACTCGCAATGGCACTACCAGGACGCAGGCATGTCAAAAGACGAATTCGAAGAAACCGTCAAAGATTTAAATGACTACTACTGGGCCCTTTTGGTTGATATGGCCTTCGGATTTTACAAGCTAAAGAAGGACAAAAGAGGGACGGTTCCAGACATGAAAATATAAGAGAATATAGGTGAAAAGAGGTAGAACACAATGAACACACCATACTTCAATAATTTCATGCCGCAGCCTGGGCAATTTGGAATGCCACAGATGCAGGCACCGACTCAACAAATGAACCAGATTCAGTTTGTAAACGGAATCGAAAGTGCTAAAGCTTTCACTCTAGGACCGAACCAGTCCGTGATTTTAATGGATAGTAACAAGCCCGTTTTTTATCAGAAACAAGCAGACGCAAGTGGCTTCTGTACGATCAAGGCCTATAGCTTCCAGGAAGTGAAAGAAGATCAACCGGAAGACAAGTACCTAACGAAGGCAGAATTCAAGGAATGGCTTTCAAAGGTTCAGAACGCGAGAGGAGGCAACTGTCATGAATCCACTACTTCAAAATAGACCAGGAGGAAACGGAAACATGCTGCAACAATTTCAGCAATTTAAAAAGATGCTAGGAACGCAGGACCCACAGCAACTTCTAAACGAGTTGATGGCCTCCGGAAAATTTACGCAGGCTCAACTGGATCAAGCCAAACAAATGGCGGAACAGTTCAAGGGCTTTCTAAAATAGGATTTTGCAAAATCAAGATAGATAAGAAAGGAGAACACACATGGACAACTTATCATTATCTGATATCGCTTCTGTAACTGGAAACAAGGATGGCTTTCTAGAAGGAAACGGAATTATCATTCTAATTTTATTCTTTTTGATTTTTGGATTTGGTGGCGGAGCCTGGGGAAACAACCAGCAAGGCACACAAGCAGAGGTTCAACGTGGATTTGATACGCAAGCTATTATTAATAAGCTAGACGGAATTTCAAACGGAATCTGCTCAAGCTCATACGAAAACGCGCAGCTAATCAACCAGATGAACGTGAACCAGATGCAAAACGCAAACCAAACACAGATGGCCATGATGAATGGCTTCAACGGTGTAAATAGTTCTTTATGCCAAGGTTTCGGAGGAGTACAGGAAAGCATTAACAACCTATCTCACCAGATGGAACAATGCTGCTGCAACTTAAAGACTCAAATGATGCAAGACAAATATGATGCCTTGAAAACTCAATACGATCAAAGCTTGCAGGCAATTTCAAACAGTGTACAAACTCATAACATCTTGAGCCAATTAGGACGATATTACACAAATCCGCCTTACTACCCACAATATGGAACTTACTACCCAGCAGGCGCTACAGTAGCCTAGAGGTATAAAGATGATCCAAGTCGTCAACACGACAAGCGCAACACTAGCAGCAGGCGCAACGATTCCACCAGGAAGCGTTCGGACTCGGACAAACAACAGAGTCAATCTAAACGGAAATGCTCTGGAGATCGTAAAGCCTGGAACGTATAAAGTGGATGGAAGCTTCGTGATTTCAGCAACCGCAGCGGGAACAAATCAAGTGCAACTTTATGCCAACGGAACAGCAATCCCGGGAGCTGTAGCACAAGTAACAACAACTGCAGCAGACAACGTGATCACTCTTCCAGTATCCGCTGTCATCCAGGCAGCACCAGCTGCACCAGGAAACAAGGTCGCTCTAACGTGGGTTACATCAGCAGCCGGAACTCTGATCAATGCATCAGAAACGGTTTCTAGAATAGTATAGGTGATTGAAGGCATGCCAGAGGGCGTGCCCTTTTTAGTAGGAGGTAACGAGGATGAGTAGACTTACAAACAAAGCATGGTGGGAAGCAGCAGGAGTTCGAGCAATCAAGACAATGGCTCAAACAGCGCTAGCCTCTATCACCGTAGGCGCAGCCGTTCCGGACATTAACTGGATGTATGCAGCAAGCACAACGGTCGTGGCAGGCGTATGCTCAATTCTAACAAGCCTAGCAGGTTTGCCAGAAGTAAATGAGGACGAATAATGACTGATACAATTCTGGTTGCGATCATATCCGGACTTTGCGTCGGAGTACCTTCAGTCCTAGCAACCTGGACCAGCAACTCCAAACATTCGGCCTTGCTGGATTACAAGGTAGAACAGATGGACAAAAAGGTCGACAGTCTAGCAAAAAAAATCGAAAGCCATAACGAGCTGGAGAAGGAAGTGGCTACACTAAAGGAACAGGTCAAAGACCTATCGGAACGGATCAAGGGAATGCTTGAAAAATAGCATTCCCTTCTTTTTATTTTCTGCTTTATTTTTCGCTTTTTTGCTTGCTTTATGAACTGTATTACATCACAATGTGAGTGTAAAAAGAAAGAGAGATAGAACACAATGGAAACAAAAACAGAAAAGCTATTAGGACTAGTAATAAGAAGAACAACATGGCAAATTGAAAGCATTAATCGCTCACTAGAACAAGAAAAAGAAGACTTGGTTAAGGAAGCACAAAAAGGAAACACGAACTATGTAAAACAAGTTTGCGCTAGAATCGAACAACTTGAAAGAGACCTAGCAATCTACAATACATATAAATATGAACTAGAGGGAATCATAAATTTAGGAAACGAATAAAAAGGAGGAATCGTAACATGACTAGAGAAGAAGCAGTGATGAGATTAAGGGAAGACATGATGGATCAATTGTATTACAATGAACACATGATGACAGTGAAGGAAGTAGCAAACTGGCTATACAAGCATAATTGCGACGAAGACGCTATGGACGTATTAATGGAAATAATAGAAGACTAAGGAGGACGCAGACATTCTGGAGTATCTAGGCACAAAAGAAAGCGTCAACAGATACCTGAAAGACCTGATCAGAGAAGACATAGAACGACAAAAGAAAGAGGCCAAGTAGGCCCCTTTTTTGTGATGTAATTTTGATGTATATAGGCTAAAAATTCTAGAATCAAAAAGGAACAGTAAGCAACAAAGGCAGTCAAAATGAGTATAGATAAAGCAAAATGAGACATAAGGAGGCATAGGCATTAGAGGTTTAACGTGGAGGTGTTTTTTTTATGAAACAAATTGTGCAATTTATTGAAGATAATAATATTTCAGAGGAAGAAGTTGCCAAAGCAGCCCATATGTCTTTGCGTAATTTTAGAAGGCAAATTCATTCCGAGGATCGTACGCAAACGCGTATTGTGCTTATTCTTGCAGATTATAATCATCAGTCCATTGATTCGCTTTTCTTTGATCAAATGTATAATCAGCCCATTAATTTAGAAGGCTTAACATGGAATCAGGTTCAAGATATTATGAAATTGATTCATCCCGAACTATTTACAGATATTAAAAGAAGTTCGAAATTTAAGAATTTTGAATACAATTTAAAAAATGATATGGGTGATCGTATGCGTTTTATACGGGAAGTTGTTTTTTCGCTTTCGCAAACTCAATTTGGCAAATATATGGAAGTAACGAGAAATACTGCTAAGTATTGGGATGAGGGACAGATCAATGTGGATAAGATTTTAAAAATATCGCAAAGAACAAACATCAGCATGGACTTTATGATTCGTGATAATTATCCGTTGACTTTACAGACACAAGATATGAGTGAGGCTTTATATTTGGCGGTTATGACAAATTGTGTGTTGTATCGTTTGAGAAATATGAAACAGTAAAATTAATTTAACTTTAGAGCATGAAAAAAATGCTCTTTTTTCTTGCATAATTGAGGGTTTCCTATATAATAGATTTGTTCTTTTAATGAAACAAAAAGTTTAGTATAAAAAACAAGCAGGGGTGATTGAATGAAAATAGGCAAAAAACTAAAAGAGCTTCGAACCCAGAATGGGTTGACTTTGGAAGAACTTGCGAATCGTAGTGAATTAACGAAAGGCTTTTTATCACAGTTAGAGCGCGACTTAACAAGTCCAAACATTTCTGCATTGGAGAATATATTGGAAGCTTTAGGTACCAATTTGGCAGATTTCTTTCAATCAAGCAAGGAAGAGCAGATTGTTTTCCATACGCAGGATTTTTTTGTGAATGAACAAGATGATTTGGTTACGGAATATATTATTCCTAATGCTCAGAAGAATCAGATGGAACCTCTTTTATTGACTTTAAAACCGGGCGCAAAGTCACAGGAAGTCAAGGCTCATGAGGGAGAGGAATTTGGCTATATTTTAAAGGGTAGTGTTGTTTTAGTTGTTGGTAATAAAAGGTTAAAAGTTAAATCAAAAGAAACCTTCTATATTACAGGTAAGGAAGGGCATTATTTAGAAAATGTATCGAGTGTGGATGCCAAAGTATTATGGGTATCTACACCGCCTGTATTTTAATTGACAAGGAGAGAACATACATGGAACAGGAAAAGAATAAATTAATTCAATTTCGCCACATCGTAAAAGAATTTGATGGTCAAGTTGTGTTAAAGGGTATTGATTTAGATATATATGAAAATGAGTTTGTCACACTATTAGGGCCTAGTGGTTGTGGAAAAACAACTTTATTACGTATTTTAGGGGGCTTTTTAGAGCCTAGCGAAGGACAAGTCATCTTAAATGGAGAAGATATTTGTGAAGTGCCAGCCTATAAGCGTGAGTTGAATACGGTTTTCCAAAAATATGCACTATTCCCTCATATGAATGTGTATGACAATATTGCGTTTGGATTGAAAATTAAAAAGATGAGTAAGGATGTTATTGATCAAAAGGTCATGAAAATGTTGAAGTTGATTGGTCTTGAAGGATTTGAAAATAAAGATGTTACTTTACTATCTGGTGGTCAGCAGCAGCGTGTTGCGATTGCGCGTGCCTTAGTTAATGAGCCAAGCGTATTATTGTTGGATGAACCTTTGAGTGCGTTGGATTTAAAGCTTCGTAAAGAAATGCAGTATGAATTAAAGAAGATTCAACAAGAAGTAGGAATCACATTTATCTTCGTTACGCATGATCAGGAAGAAGCACTAACAATGTCAGATAAGATTGTTATTATGAAGGATGGCGAGATTCAGCAGGTTGGTAGTCCAGAAGATATTTATAATGAACCAGTCAATCAATATGTTGCGAAGTTCATTGGGGAAAGTAATATTATTCCAGCACGTATGGTTTGCGATAAGAAAGTACGTTTTGATGATATTACATTTGATTGTGTCGATGTTGGATATAAAGAAAATGAACCAGTGGATGTCGTAATTCGCCCAGAAGATATTGATATTGTGGATGTGAAAGATGGCAAGATGACTGGTGAAGTTGAGAGCGTATTATTTAAGGGTGTTCACTATGAAATCATGGTGGAAACGGTTCCTGGTACGCATGTCACGGTAAATATGCACGTAAACAAGAACTATGCGATCACAAGTGAAGATGGAAAAGAAAAGATTTCTGCCAACGACTTCTATCTAGACTTAGAAGATATGAAGGATATTGATGATAAAGAAATCATTGCGCGTGCCGATGCACAGGCTTGGAATCCTGAAACAGATGAGTTTATTTCAATTCACGATATTGATACAGATTTAAAACAGGAAGTAGGAGAATATACTGTTACTTTCTCAACAAACAATAAAACTTCAATTACGCGTAAGATTTGGGTTGTGGATCAAAGGGTTGTTGAAAACAAGAAGGCTAATGAAGCTGTTTCTGCATTTAACTTCTTTAAAACAGTGGATGAAATCAAGGAATCCATGGCTATTGATACAGACTTGAAGACTTGGGCAAATGCACAGGGCTGGAAGTTGGATGACGAAAATGAAACAGTAGATCTAGATGTAGATTATGATTTTGATCCTGAAACAATTAAGGAAGGTGTCTATAAGGTAACTTTCTGGACGACGGGTCGTGAATTCAAGATTCATACAACGGATTATGTAGAGGAAGGAAAAGAGGTCGGACTTACTTTCTTTGCGGAAGATATCCATGTTATGGAGAAAATGGGATTCTAGAAAATGAAAAAATTTCAACAATTAGCAATCCCTTATATTGTGTGGGCTTGCATCATGTTGTTGCTTCCGATGTTGCTGATTGCGTTTTATTCAATCATTCAGCAAGGCAACAGTATTGTGCACTTTAAGCTTACATTAGATAACTATGTTCGTTTCTTTACAGACAAAGATTTCTTGTTGATTTTATGGCGTTCTTTATGGATTGCCATTAAGACAACCATTATTTGTTTGTTGATCGGATATCCAATCGCATACTTTATTTCTAAGAATAGTCCTAAAGTTCAACAAATCTTAGTTCTTGCGATTACTCTTCCTACATGGATCAACATGCTTGTAAGAACATATGCATGGATTGGTATTTTATCAAGTGATGGAATTATTAGTAGCTTTTTAGGCTTGTTTGGAATTCATACAGAACTTTTATATACAGAAGCTGCTGTATTGATTGGTATGGTGTATAACTTCTTGCCATTTATGATTCTGCAGATCAACACGGCTTTAACGAAGATGGATAAATCTTTATTAGAGGCGGCTCAGGATTTGGGGGCCAATAAATTCCAAACGTTTTGGAAGGTTATTTTCCCACTTTCATTACCGGGCGTAGTTTCAGGTATCACATTAGTGTTCTTGCCAGCTGTAAGTTCATTCTTCATTCCTAAATTATTGGGTGGAGGACAATTCTTCTTGATTGGTAACGTCATTGAAAACCAATTCATTACTGTGGGAGAATGGAACTTTGGTTCAGCTATCTCAATGATCATGGCTATGATCATGATGCTTCTAATGATGCTTGTAAGGAAATTGGAAGAGCGTAATAAGGAGGAAAAATAGGCATGTCGAAAGATAAGAGAGTATTAGGTAAAGTAGGCATGGCTTTATTATTGGTGTTCTTTTATGCGCCAATATTATTCATGATTATTTTTTCCTTCAATAGTTCAAAATCGTTAACACACTTTACAGGGTTCTCATTATGTTGGTATGAGGCTATGCTTAAAAACCACGGTATGATGGAATCTTTGTATGTCACAATTATTATTGCCTTATTGGCGACAATTATTTCTACGATCATTGGTACGATTACGGCGATTGGTTTATCAAAGTCAAAGAAAGTATTGCGTGCTTTTGTCAGTCAGGTCAATGATTTTCCAATCATGAACCCTGAAATTGTTACTGCCATTGGATTGATGCTTCTATTTATTACTTTCCAAATTGAAAAGGGATTTGTGACATTATTATTAGCACATATTGCTTTCTGTATTCCATATGTTATTTTGAGTATTATGCCTAAGATCAAATCATTAGATCCAAACTTGGCCGATGCTGCAATGGATCTAGGGGCTACGCCTTGGCAAGCTTTGGTGAAAGTTATTGTGCCACAAATTATGCCGGGTATTGTTTCGGGTGCTTTGATTGCGTTCACAATGTCTTTTGATGATTTTGTTATTTCCTATTTCGTAACGGGTCAAGGTGTAAAGAACTTGAGTATTATGGTGTATACAATGTCTAAGCGTATTAATCCAAGTGTAAATGCGATTAGTACATTGGTTGTATTGTTGATCACAATCACTCTAACAATTGTGAATGTCTTGCCAATGATTCGTAAAAAGACAAGTCCTTCAAGACAGAATAAACCTTGGAAATGGGCTGTTGCGGGTGTTGTGGTAGTTGGTTTAGTGGCCTCTTTATTTGGCTTGAATAAATCAGCTGGTAGTCAGCCTTATGCAGGACAAACTTTACATGTATATAACTGGGGTGAATATACAGGTGAAAATATCATTTCAGGTTTTGAAGAGTTAACGGGAGCTAAGGTTATCATGGATAACTTTGATTCAAACGAGCAGATGTATATTAAGGTTGCCAATGGCGATGCGTATGATGTATTGGTTCCAAGTGATTATATGATTCAAAGAATGATGCAGGAAAAAATGCTTCAAAAATTAGAGCCAGAAACTCGCAAAGAATGTTTAGGTGAATTGGCGGATGCGATAAAAGGTCTTCCGTATGATCCAAAGAATGAATATTCAATTCCTTATTTCTGGGGTACTGTTGGTATCGTATACGATAAGACAAAAGTATCTGAAGAAGATTTGGAAAAAGATGGATGGGATATTTTCTTAGATCAGAAATTTAAGGGAGATATCTATCTATATGATTCTGAAAGAGATTCATTCATGATGGCTTTAAAAGCATTGGGATACTCTATGAATACGACAAGTCAAGATGAATTGAATGCAGCATATAACTGGTTGATTCAATGTGTTCAGACAATGGATCCAGAAATTGTAACAGATGAAATTATTGATAATATGGCACAGGCAAGAAAGGCTTTAGGACTTATTTATTCTGGAGATGCGGCTTATGTCATGTCAGAAAATGAAAATATGGGATTCTATATGCCAAAGAGTGGAACAAACTTATGGTCAGATGCGATGGTTATTCCTAAGAATGCGAAGAATCCTAAGCTTGCGAATGAGTTTATTCGTTATATTACTAGTTATGATGCAGCTATGGATAATTCGAGTTATGTTGGATATACTTCACCAAATAAAGAAGTTATGGAAGAACTTGGTGGTAAAGGCGGAGATTATGATGGTATTAACGCATATACACCTCGTGCTGGTTACGATAAAGATGAAGTATTCCAATATGATGAAATTACACGTAAGATCATTGCGGATTTGTGGTCTAGAGTAAAAGTTGCAGCAAGTAACGCACATTAGTCGAAGAAATTTTCTTCGACTTTTTTTCATTATTATAATAGAATGAATGCATGAATCCGATTATTTTTATTTTATTATGCTTTGCTGCTTTAGGCTTATTTGACAAGATGTTTAAGAATCGACTTGGACTAGCCACTTCTTTTGATCGAGGCATTATCACGATGGGCGATTTTATGATGAGCGTAGGAGGCTTTTATTGTATTGCGATTGCGTTTTTAAATGGTCATGCCACTTTATTTGAAAATAAAGAAATGATTATTTCAAGTTTGTTGGCGCCAGATCTTGGAGGCTATTCCATTATAGAGTCTATGACACATGCAGATAATATCTTGATTTTCTGTGGTGTATTATTAACATCTACTTTGGGGTGCTTGATTAGTTTTCAATTGCCAATCTTTTTAAATGAACTGGATACAGATGATTTGAATCACTATTTAAAAGGAGTTGTGTATGGTATTTTAGGTTTATTACCTATTCTTATTGGTTGTGGCTTTTTATTGCATATTGATCATTTTTTGATTGTGTTTTTACCCGTAATTCTTATTTGTGCTATTTTGATTGGTTTATTTTTTATTTCATTTAAAACATTAGTTGTGGTATTAACCGTATTTTCTAAATTAGTACAAATGCTTGGGTATATTTTCTTTTTTCTAGTTTGTCTAACCTTCTTTTTCAATATGAACTTCACAAATGTGACATTAATCAATGAAGCACTACGCATTGTATTTCAAATGAGTATTATTGTGTGTGGTTCTTTAGTATTTTGTGAAATTGTATTAAGAAAGTTTTCGAGTCAGATTGAAAGAGTAGGTCAAATATTAAATATTAATAAGTATTCGGTCATGGGAATTATCTTATCTTTTGGAACAAGTATTGCGATGCTTCCTTTATTTAGTAAGATGAATAAGAAGGGCAAGATTTTAAATGCTGCCTTTTCATTGAGTGGGGCTTTTGTGTTTGGCGGACAACTCGGTTTTATTGCCTCAGTCAATCCTGCAAGTGTGACTTGGTTTGTGGTTGTGAAACTGGTAGCCGGAATATTAGGTTTAGTTATAGCGAATGTAATGGAGGAATGATTATGAATTATATGGAATTGATGGAAAAAAGTCGTGAAGTGATGGGGACAAAATTATGTAAGTCTTGTCCTGTATGTGATGGAAAGGCATGTCGAAATACGATTCCAGGTCCTGGTGCTAAAGGGATTGGGGATGTTGCGATGCGTAACTATGATGCTTGGAAAAACATTCGTGTAAATATGGATACAATTACAGATAATGAGCCAGTAAGTACAGAATTAGAACTATTTGGTCATACATTTAAATATCCGATTTTTGCAGGTCCTGTAGGAGCTGTAGCCATGCACTATTCAGATGCATATGATGATAATGGATATAATGATATCTTAGTAAAAGGTTGTATAGAAGCTGGCATTTGTGCGTTTACAGGAGATGGAAAAGATCCTAGTATAATGGAAAATGCGACACGAATTATTAAAGAGAATAATGGGTATGGTATTCCAACCGTTAAACCTTGGAGCTTAGAGACTTATTTGGAAAAGCTAAATTTAGCTTTAAACAGTAATGCCTTTGCGGTAGCTATGGATGTAGATGCAGCTGGACTTCCTTTCTTAAAGGGGTGTCAGCCTCCTGCAGGAAGAATGAATACAGAACAATTAAAGGCAATCATTTCAAATACACCTGTACCATTTATTGTGAAGGGTGTTATGAGTGTGAAGGGGGCTTTAAAGGCAAAAAAAGCGGGAGCTAGTGCAATTGTGGTTTCGAATCATGGTGGTCGAGTTCAAGATCAGACGCCTGCAACTGCTGAAGTACTCGAAGAGATTGTAAAAGCTGTAGATGGCAGTATGAAAATCTTTGTGGATGGTGGACTTCGTAATGGTGTCGATATCTTTAAGGCTTTGGCATTAGGTGCGGATGCTGTCATTGTAGCTCGTCCATTTGTGAATGCGATCTATGGAGCAAAAGAAGAAGGTATTCAAGTCTTAGTGGATAAACTTGGCAGTGAACTTCAAGATACTATGGAGATGTGTGGGGCTAAAAGCTTAAAAGACATCACTCGTGATATGGTAAGATAGGCAGCTTAATTGCTGTCTTTTTTTGATGCTTCAGAAAAAATGTGTTAAACATGTGTCTAAAACTACAGAAAAATGTGTAAAAATATCCATTTACTTGATAAGTAAAGGTTTTTTAAAAGGTATCAGTTTTAATTTCTGATACCTTTTCTTAATGAAATGATTGCAAGTACTGCGTTGATCAAGCACCATGCTGACCAAATATATAGGTCTGAATAGTTTCCTGCAAGTACAAAGCCTGTTAATGTAGCTAAACCAAATAGAATAATAAGTGCAATGTTGGTTCCTTTTGAATTGTTCTTTCTAGATACAATCGATACAATTCCTCCACAAAGCATGCATATACTAACAACAAGTCCTGCACTTCCACTTACTTGTCCACTTTCTTCTAGGGCGTTGGCAAGGCCTGCCATCATACTTTGGAATACGACAAATACACTTAATACAATGGAAATGATTCCACTGACTAGTTTCCATGTTTTCATAATAATAAAATCCCCTTTCTTAAGTATATTTATAACTTAAAAATGGGGATAATTGGTATGCTCGTGGCATACATTAATGGTGAGTGATATTTAAGATGTGATTTAAAAGTCGTGGGACTAAGAAAGAAATGTAGATTACGGATACTATTGATAAAATTCCTAACATAAATAATCGCCTCTTTCTTACACCTTTATTGTAGAATTTTCAATGTTTAAATGGTGTTAAAGAATGAGGCGACATATTAAGATTTCATTAAAAACGAAGGAATTTTTGTACGTCTGAATTTTGCGCAAGAATAAGAATGTTTTCGGATTCCTGGAAAGTATGTTCAGCACTTGGAAGTGGGTCTAGAATTCCATTGATTTTGGTAGCTAGAATGTTGATATGGTATTTTCTACGAATATCGAGTTCTAACATGGTTTTTCCAATCCAAGCGGTTGGTACGGCAATTTCATAAATGGAATATTCTGGAGTAAGTTGTACGTAGTCGAAGATGTTTTCGCTTGAAAAACGTACGGCTGCCCAATTACCTATTTGTTTTTCAGGATATACAACTTCATCGGCTCCATTGCGCAATAAGAATTTAGCGTGTACATCGCGTACGGCTCTTGCGACAACAAGTTTTGATCCATAATCTTTTAATAGGGCTGTTGTTTCGAGTGAACTTTGAAAGTCATCTCCAATGGCTACAACACAAAGATCAAAGTTCGATACGCCTAGTGAGTCAATAAAACTTTCGTCGGTAGAATCTCCAATTTGTGCATTCGTGACATAAGATAATACTTTGTTGATTTTTTCTTCATTTTTATCAATGGCTAAAACGTCATGCCCTAAATCATATAGTTTTTGTGCCATGTGACGTCCAAAACGTCCCATACCAATAATTAATACTGATTTCATATGTTCCTCCTGTTATCCAATTGTGATATTTTCTTGTGGTAAATTTGCGTTTGCGACAACTTGATGTTTTGAAATGGCTAAAAGTAAAGTTAAGCCTCCAATTCTTCCAAAGAACATCAAGAAAATTAAAATACAATGTGATGCACTTGATAATGTAGGTGTGATTCCTAATGTTAATCCGACTGTACCAATGGCAGAGGCCGCTTCAAATAGGGCATCAAGAATGGGTAATTGATCGAAGGCTGAAATAAGAAAAGCTCCTGTAAAGAATAATACCATAAACAACATAAATAGGGCAGTCGCATTGTTTAATGTGTCCATGGAAATGCGTCTTCCAAAACATTGAGGGTTTTGTTTATGATTGAATACAGCACGAATACTTAGAATCAATACGGCTAGTGTTGTTGTTTTAAATCCTCCGGCCGTACCTTGTGGACTTCCTCCTATTAACATTAATAGTGTCATAAAGAAAATGCTGCTTTGATTCATTTTGTTTAAATCAATCGTATTAAATCCGGCTGTTCTTGGGGATACGGCTTGGAAAATGGAAACGTTGATTTGATCGGCTAGACGCATATTCCAATGGCTAAAGTCATTGATAAAGAAATAGAGTGTACTGATGATCAACAATGTTGCAGTAGTAAATAATACAACTTTGGATTGTAGTGAATATTTATGTAAATGATGTTTGTATTCAACAACATCTTTCCAGACAAAGAAGCCTAAACCACCAAGTACGATTAGTGCTGCAATGACGTTGGATACTAAAATATCGCCGGCATATCCTGTTAAAGATGAGTAAGCTTGGTTTGTGCCCATTAAATCAAAGCCTGCGTTACAAAAGGCAGAGATGGAATGGAATATGGAATACCATAGGCCTTTGACAAGTCCAAAACGCGGTAAGAAGCGTATGCCTAATAAGATGGCACCTAGTGCTTCGACGCATAATGCAGCTTTTAGAATCCATTTTGTGTTTCGGATAATACCCCCTAGTTTTGGGGCAGAAATAGATTGTTGCATAAAATATCTTTGTTTAAAACCAATTTTCTTGCCTCCAAGAACAAAGAGTAGAATGGCCATCGTAATGACGCCCATACCTCCAATTTGAATCAGAATCAAGATAATGAGTTGTCCAAATGGGGACCAATATTGTGCTGTGTCATGCATAATCAGTCCGGTTACGCAGGAGGCACTGGTTGAAGTGAATAATGCATCTAAAAATGGTGCGCCCTTACCATCGTTTGTGGAAAATGGAAGCATAAGCAGGCAGGCACCGATAAATATCATAGTCGCAAAACTGAGGATGATCATTTGTCCTGGGGTAATGCGTTTCATACGTTTTTTAAACATAAAACCACCTATTCTAATATCTTAAAACATTCTACACTAGTCTGTATTAAGATTCCATAAAGTATTCTAACACTATGTTAAGGCAATGTTAAGATGAATGATTCTTTGTGGGCTTGTGTTATACTAACTTTATGGCGAATGTATTAATATGTTTATCGGCTTCTAAATATAATTCTAGAGTTATTGATAAGGGAGCTCAAATTGCGAAAAGCAATCATGCAGTATTGAGTGCTATTTTTGTGCAAACTCCAAAATATGAGGGGGCAAGTGCGGCATCAAAGAGTTGTTTACGTGAAAATATTAAGTATGCGGAGAGTAAAGGGGCAAAAGTAACGATTCTTTATGGACAGGATGTATTGCCTCAGCTTGTGGAATATGTGGGTGTTTCTCAGGTGGATTGTGTTGTTTTAGAAAAAAATTTGGCGAAACAAGCATTGTTTAAGTTGAAAGATATTGATATATATTCTGTGAATTATCCGCAGGATTATCGTCGCATGTTTCATTTTAATTTTAATCTTTTGAGTTTTTCATTGAAAGATATATTAAAAATGATGGGGATTCTTTTTCTTTGTACGCTTATTGGCAAGGGATTTATGCACTTTCAATTTTTGATTACAACGCCTATTATGATCTATATCTTGGGCATTGTATTTGTATCCATTTGGACAAGTGGATATATCTATAGTTTGTTGGCATCTTTGATTTCTGTATTATGTTTTAACTTTTTCTTTACATATCCCTACTTTTCTTTGCTGAGTGATCCAAGCTATATTACGACATACATTGTTATGTTTGTGGTGGCCATGTCATCTAGTTCATTAATGACAAGATTAAAGAAACAATCTTTCGAAAATGCCAAACAAGTGTATCGTACGCAAGTCTTATTGGAGATGAGCCAGATGCTTCAAAAGGCGAATGATATGAATGCGATCTATGCTTCGATGTTAAAACAGCTGCATAAATTATTGGATACGGATTTAGTGTTGTATCCACATAATGATGAGCCTATTCTATTAGGACAGTGTCCTGTAGAAACGGATATTGTGGCTTGGGTTTATAAAAATAGGCATGAGGCTGGAAAGACAACGAGTTATCATTCGGATTCGATGTGTTTATATTTGCCTATTAATGGAACGCACGAAGTATTAGGTGTGGTTGGAATTGTATTAAAAGATAAGATAGATTCTTTTGAAAAAAATTTGTGGCTTGCGATATTGGACGAGTGTGGTATGGCTTTAGAGAAGGAAATGATTCGTTTAGAAAATCTAAAGATTGAGCAGCAAGCCAAACAAGAGGCGTTGCGAGCCGATTTATTACGTATGATTTCGCATGATTTAAGAACGCCACTGACTAGTATTTCAGGTAATGCCGGTTTATTGTTGGAAAACGAGAATGCGTTCTCACAAGAAAAGAAGAAGGAATTGTATCAAGACATTTATAATGATGCGATGTGGTTGTATGATTTGGTGGAAAACTTATTGTTTATAACGAGAATTGAAAATGGTACGATGCAGTTGAATTTACAACCAGAAATGATTGAGGATATTTTTAGAGAGGCCATTCATCATTTGGGTCGTAATAAACGTAAACATAATATTTCTATGCATTTAGAGGATGATTTATTGATGGCTAATATGGATGCACGCTTGATTATTCAGGTTTTAGTGAATTTAATAAATAATGCGATCAAATATACGCCTGAAAATTCAAATATTTCTTTGAATGCTAGGCGGGTTGAGGATAAAATTTTAATTGAAGTTCAAGATGATGGAAATGGTGTTTTACATCCAGATCAATTGTTTGAGATGTTCTATACGGAAAACAATCGAGGTGGAGATACAAGACGTGGCATGGGTCTAGGTCTATCTTTGTGTAAGTCAATTATTCAATCGCATGGTGGTACGATTTGGGTTGAGAATGTAACGCCTCATGGAGCTTGTTTTAAGTTTGTATTGGATGCAGTGGAGGTAAAGTTGTATGAATAAAGTTCAAATCTTAGTAATTGAAGATGATATTGCGGTTGGGAATTTGATTACGACAACTCTAGAGATGGAAAATTATCAGTTTCGTCTGGCAAAAACAGCGAAGCAAGGAATCATGAATGTGCTTTCTTATAATCCTGACATTATGCTTCTAGACTTAGGTTTACCGGATATGGATGGTTTGGAAGTTATAAAGAAGGTTCGTTCTTGGTCAAATATTCCAATTATTGTGGTTTCGGCAAGAAGTGAAGATCAAGATAAAGTGAAAGCTTTAGATTTAGGGGCCGATGATTATTTGACAAAACCATTTTCAGTAGATGAATTGTTGGCTAGACTTCGTGTAACGATTCGAAGATTGAATAATAGTCAGACCATAAGTGTAAATGAGAGTGTATATGAAAATGGAAATTTGACAATCAACTATGCGCAGGGGTGTGTATATGAGAATGGGCATGAAATCCATTTAACACCAATTGAATATAAATTGTTGTGCGTTTTAGCTAAAAATACCGATAAGGTTTTAACACATAATTATATCATGCAAGAAGTGTGGGGAAGCGTTCAGGGTACAGAGACTCCAAGTCTTCGTGTGTTTATGGCTACATTGCGTAAAAAGATTGAGCCAGACACTTCAAATCCTAAATATATTCAGACGCATGTGGGGGTTGGATATCGCATGTTGCGGCAAACAGAAAAAGCAGATCAAACGAGCGAATCACTATCTTAATAATGGTAGGGTTCGCTTTTAATGTGTGCCGGGCACGGCATGAGTCCAGTTGGAGATAAACCAAGTAAAGTGAGCAATGATATATTTAAAGCAACTTAGAGAAGTATAGATAAAAAATGTTTATAATTATTCAAAAAATAAAAAGGAGAGTAAGACGATAAAATCAGAACTGTCTTACTCTTTAATGACGTTTACTAGTGCCTTCGCATATTGAAATAGAGTGAAATAATAATTGTGATAACTCCAAATGTGATTAGTGCCATAATGGTTTTATTGATGCATAGAAGGATCAATATACTAAATAGGCTGACAATCGCAAATAGGAATAGTTCAATTTTTAATAGAATGGGATACATCAACAATGAATCGCGAAAACTGATTTTTTCGTATTGTGGTTCATTGTTTTTTAATAGTCTTTTTTCATATATAAATAGAATTTGGCTAAAGAGCACGACAAAAACAAGGTATATGATATTAAAAAAGATTTCTTTTGAGAAGAGTGCACTGCACGTTAAAAACATGACAAGAATGGTTCCAATTCTTGGCAGGTACACGTAATAATTATATTTCATAGAGTATTTTCCTTTCTTTTATTATGCCACAAATCATATCACTTGAAATATACCTATATGGGGTATATCATTATATCGAGGTGAGATTAATGAGTGAGTGTTGTCATAAAAAGCATAAGCCTAGAGATGAGAAAGAAATCAAACAATTGACGAATCGTCTTCATCGTATGGTAGGACAATTAAATGGAATTGAAAATATGTTGAAGGAGAATCGTTATTGTGGCGACATCTTAGTGCAGGTAGCGGCTGTAGAGAGTGCTTTGCAGGCATTTGGATACATTGTTTTGCAGGAACACTTAAATACTTGTGTTGTTGAGGATGTGCAAAATGGAAATACAGAAATCATGAGTGAGGTTATGGATTTAGTAAAGAAGTTAAAGTAGGTGGTTTTAATGGAAGAAAAATTTGATGTGACAGGCATGACATGTGCGGCTTGTCAGGCTAATGTAACTCGTGTTGTGAGTAAGTTAGATGGTGTGAGTCATTGTGATGTCTCTTTATTATCGAATTCAATGAAGGTTGAATTTGATCAAGATAAGGTGAATGAACAAATGATTTGTGAAGCTGTAAAACAGATTGGCTATGGAGCTAGTGTGCATGGTCAAAAGACAGAGGTTCGTAAAGAATGGCAGGATCGGCAAAATCGAGTGGAATCGGATCAAAGAAGTGCTAAACAAAGATTGATTTTGAGTTTAGTTTTGTTGATTCCTTTACTTCTAATTGCGATGGGTCCTATGGTGGGCCTTCCTATTTTAGAGGGTATGGAATGGATGATGGTTTCAGCCTTAACACAGCTGATTCTATGTCTATTTATATTGTTTATTCAAAGACATTTCTTTATTACAGGTTTTAAGGCTTTAATTAAAAAGTCGGCCAATATGGATTCTTTAGTTGCGATGGGTTCAGGTGCAAGCTTTGTGTATGGCTTAGTCGGTATTTATCAGATGGCCTATTATTTTGGCGTGCAGAATATAGAAATGGCCCATATGGCTATGCATTCTTTATACTTTGAGTCGGCCGCAACAATTGTGACTTTGGTTAGTGTTGGAAAGTATTTGGAGTCTAGATCCAAGGCGAAAACGAGTGATGCCTTAGATAAGTTGGTAGACTTAGCGCCAAAAAATGCGACGATCTTAAGGGATGGTAAAGAAATTGTTGTATCGAGTGAAAGTATTCGAATTCATGATATAGTTGTGATTCGTCCGGGACAAAGAATTCCGGTAGATGGTAAAGTCATTTCGGGTACAGGTTATGTGGATCAGTCGGCGATTACGGGTGAGAGTCTTCCGGTAGAAAAGAATGTAGGGGATTCAGTCATTTCAGCTACTATGAATGAGAATGGTACTTTTCAGTTTGAGGCTGAAAAAGTAGGTGAAGATACAACTTTGGCTAAGATCATTCAGCTAGTCGATGATGCAGGTAATTCAAAGGCCCCTATTGCTCGTTTGGCAGATAAAGTGAGTGGAGTGTTTGTTCCTGTTGTGATTGTCATCGCATTGATTACATTTGTCGCATGGTTAATAAGTGGTCAAACAATTCAATTTGCGTTATCCAATGCGATTAGTGTACTCGTAATTTCTTGTCCTTGTGCCTTAGGTTTAGCTACGCCAGTTGCGATTATGGTAGGTACGGGTAAGGCTGCGGAAAATGGGATTTTAATTAAGTCGGCTGCCATATTAGAACAGCTACATTCGATTGATACGATTGTATTGGATAAGACAGGTACGATTACTTCAGGAAAACCAAGTGTTCAAGGTATTAAAGTATATACAAATATTAGTATGAATGACTTTATTTCAATGGCGGCAAGCTTAGAGAGTGGTTCTTTACATCCTTTGGGGCAGGCCATTGTGGAGTATGCGAAAGATAAAAATATAAATCTTCAACAACCAGAAAATTTCACAAACATTTCGGGTCGTGGTATTCAGGCTAAGCTAAATGGACATGTGTATTTGGCAGGAAATAAAAGGTTATTAGAAGAGAAAAATATTCAAATAAATCAAAATGTTTTATCAGACTTAGATGCTTATGCAAGTTTAGGTCAAACTCCATTGATTTTTGTGGAAGATCAAAATGTGATCGGTTTAATTAGTGTGGCGGATACCATTCGTAGTACGAGTCAGGTTGCATTAGAACAATTTAAAAAGAAGAATATGCATGTGGTTATGTTGACTGGAGACAATCAAAAAACAGCGAATGCGATTGGTAAATCTTTAAGTGTGGATGAAGTGATTAGTGATGTGTTGCCACAAGATAAGGAGAGTGTAATTCGTAAACTTCAAGAACAAGGTAAGAAGGTTATGATGGTGGGGGATGGTATCAATGATGCGCCTGCATTAATGCGTGCAGATATTGGAGTAGCGATTGGTGCTGGAACCGATATTGCCTTGGATAGTGCGGATGTGATTTTGATGAAAAGCTCTTTATTGGATGTAGTAACGGCAATCGATTTATCAAATGATGTCATCAAGAATATCAAGATGAATTTATTCTGGGCTTTCTTCTATAACATTCTAGGAATTCCAGTTGCGGCAGGCCTATTGTATCCGGCATTTGGACTTCGATTATCACCAATGATTGGTTCTGCATGTATGTCTTTGAGTAGTGTTTGTGTTGTCACAAACGCATTGCGACTTCGTTATTTTAAGCCTAGCATTCAAAGTGAAGAAATAGAAACATACACAATGCATATTGATGGTATGTCTTGTGGACATTGTGCATGGTTAGTAGAGGATGCTTTAAAGAAGGTTCCAAATGTAAAAGAAGTTCGTGTGGATTATAATTTAGGTAAGGCCGATATTGACTATGTGCAACAAGTGAATAAGGTGGCTTTAAGACAAGCGGTTGAAGATGTGGGTTATATTCCCGTTGAATATAAGGAGGAAAAGAAAATGAAAAAAGTAGTAACAGTAGATGGTATGATGTGCATGCATTGTGTGGCACATGTAAAGGATGCCTTAAGTAAAGTAGAAGGTGTAAGTGATGTAGTGGTTAGTTTAGATGAAAAAACAGCTACATTAAACTGCACTGAGAATGTCACAGATCAGATGTTGAGTGATGCCGTGACAAATGCGGGATACACAGTTATTTCAGTAAAATAACGAATCATAAAAATTAAAAAAGTCAAGACTTGTAAGCGGATTCATAATATTCTATGATAGACGTCGAGGGAGACGCAAAATGGAATGTTTTATTGATGGAAAATCCACTTGCGAAAGAACTTTCTGGAATCGCTTGAATGTTTTGGCTAACTTTCAGCAGAAAGAAATGATAATGGATGGTTTGAAGGTTCGTGTCGCAGAAAGTATGTATTGGATTCAACCAAAGAAAGGATAGTTCGTTTGAATTATTCTTTTTTTTCGACAGTTGTATCACACAAAAATCTCAATATTCACTTTAAATAAAGTGAAAATAGATGCTTTTAACATAAATAAAATGTTGTATGGGATTTCTAGCTTTTGTTGTGGAAATACATTTGGTTTATCTGTATAATCCCGTTTTCGACAGTTATATAACGCAACAATGAGCGCAAACCTTTAGTTTAAAGGCTTTACGCTCATTTTTTACTTTTATGAAATGTTGTATGGGAATTTTATTTTTCAAATTTTTTTAAATTTATTTAATGTTTTTGGTTGATAGTATTTTCGACTCAGTTTTAAATCGAACAGTTGTTCAAGTGAATCCAGTACATCTGAGCCTGTGTAACAGGCCTGGTAGTACATATCGGAGCAGTTAACCACATTCATGTTCTGCAATGTTTCGATGATCTGTTCTGTTGTGAAATGAGTTTTATTTCTGTCTAATTTGACTTCGAGTAAGCGATAGATCAATAAGGCTGTGTAACAGATAAGGAAATGAGCTTTTATTCTGTTTTCTTTGCGATGATATACGGGTCTTGAGCTGAAATTTGTTTTCAAGACACGGAAACAATCTTCGATTTTATATCTTCTTGACTG